>JAEEGL011991061.1_pt1 | contig 33831 bp, 30 predicted proteins | sample 9134231 | NCBI WGS metagenome assembly JAEEGL01 (sample SAMN16246548, study PRJNA631951) | gut metagenome | biome: gut microbiome; feature: rumen; material: fiber-attached | host: Bos | place: Iran: Karaj | collected 2018-10 | reverse complement strand
TCCCCAACATTGAATATGCATGGTGTCCAGCATTCCCCATTGCTTATTCTATCTCCTGTGGTATTAACCGGACGTGTACAAGACAGTCCTACCTACATAAAACGAACAGCTGCAAATGATAAGCTGGCTGACGGGCTTTCTTACGGACGCTAAGTGGTCCTAGGAGAACAAGGTCAGACCAATGCCTTATCATTGTACAGCTTAAGCAACAAGAGGGCTAAGGCCTAGCTGGCTGTTAGGTAACTTAACCCCACAACTATATATTAGGAGGAGAAAAGTTTTGAAAATCATTTCTATATCAAACATCAAAGGCGGTGTTGCAAAAACCACAACTGCTGCAACACTTGCATCTGGGCTTAACAAACGTGGGAAAAAGGTTTTAATGATTGATAGTGATCCTCAGATGAATCTTACTATGTGTTTCCTTGATGAACCCGAAGAAGGTTCCCCCAGTTTATATACTCTTTATGATAAGGGAGTGTCGATAGATAATCTCAAAATTTCCATAAAAAATGGACTTGACCTTATTCTCGGAGACTTTGAGCTATGCAGTGCAGATATGGAATTTTTTAAAAAAGCCGGAAGCCTTAAACTACTATCAAAAGCCATAAAAGCCATAAAAGAAAACTATGACTATATTATTCTAGATACTCCTCCGAATCTTGGTTTTTTATCTTTAAATGCATTTATGATAAGCGATTATATTGTAACTCCAATGGCAGCCGATTCATTTTCTCTAAGAGCCGTTAGGCTTCTAAAAAAGACATTGGACGAAGTATCTGACGAGGCCGAAAAAAATATACCCGTAGCTGGAATCCTTCTTACAAGATATACGGACAGAACAAATGTCGCAAAATTACTAGAAGATAGTGTGATCACCGCGGCCGAATTGCTGAACACCTCAGTATTTGAAAGTAGAATTAGACAAGCAACTGTAGTTCAGGAAAGTCAAATCGTCAAAATGGATCTCTTCGAATATGCGCCAAAAGCTCCTGTAACAAAAGACTATGACGCTTTTATAGATGAACTGCTAAAAAGGATAGGAGAGTAACCTATGGGAGTAAACAAACTATTAAAAGCAGGCATTGAGAAAGAACAAGCTCAACTAAAAGACATTACTACCAAGTCAGACGAGAAAAAGCACATTAACAGCCAAATGAGCAGCCTGGAAATAACATCCTCTGGTAACAACTCAATCAAAAACAAAGGCGGAAGGCCTACAAATAAAGAAAAAGGATTAAAAAATAGAAAACAATACACATTAACATTAAAAGAAGATGATTATAATTCATTTCTGGAAGCAGCAAGAACTAACGACTTATCTTTCGCCAAGTTTATGGAAAAAGCAGCGTTTGAGTACATTGAAAACCATAAAAAGAGTTAGAAACACAAACAATAATTACATGTTATTTAATAGTAATTAACATGTAATTTAATTGTAATAAACATGTAATTTAATAGTAGTTAACATGTTATAAACAATTAACTAAATACTTATTAACATGTTATTTAATAGTGATATTTGAGAGGTGAAAAAAATTATGATGAGCGAAGCTATAAAATTAGTTATGGTAAAAAGGAACATAAATGGTAAAGAACTTGCCGAAAAGCTTGGATGTTCAAGCCAAAATGTCTATGCCTTACTAAAAAAAGATAACTGGTCCGAAGACCAATTAAGAAATGTAGCGGAAGCATTAAACTGTGATCTTCATATGAGTTTTGAACTCAGAGACACGCACGAACAATTTTAAAATGTCATCAAAAAATAAAATCGTTCACACATGAATACATATAACCATTGGGAGAAAATCATAGATATGGACAGGGAAACCCTTATTAAATCAACTATATGTGCATTAATCGAAGAGTTTTTCGGCGTTTAAAAGTAAAATAATCAAGCCACCAGATAGTTATCTAATGGTTATTTAATGGTTATTTAATAGTTTTTTACTATTAGATAACCATTAAATAATCAAAAAACAGGAGGTCCCATTTCATATTCCGTCAAGTAAGTACATTGGTAATAACGCATGATTTGTTATAAAAAAGCACTGAAAACGCTTTAGACAATGAACCAAAACAACATTTTTGTGCTTATGTTTGCATTTAAATATTTAGCAAGATTCATCCTGTATTAATCGTATATCAATACCCTTCATACATTATTGCCAACGCAACAAATTAGTGTGGAGTTTACAATGAAGTAGAGTGAAGTTTTTGGTTATAACTTCACTCCATTTTTATATGTCGTACTTTTAAAAATGCATCGTCTAATATCGTATTCTTCATTATATAATCGTATTTAACCGTAATTCATCGTATATTTTGTTGACACTTTTTCTTTTGGGGCATATCATAAAATCAAAGGAGATTTCACCATGAAAATAATAAATCCATACAGGCCAGGTGCTGGTCTAATGCCAGGAGTTCTTGCTGGAAGAGAAGAACTCATAGAAAACTCAACAGAATACTTTGAATCTATAAAAAGCGGAATACCAATGAAATCCATAGCCTTCAGCGGATACAGAGGCGTAGGCAAAACAGTGCTTCTCAACAGATTACAGGAAATAGCAGAAGATCACGACATTTCAGGTTATCACATAGAAATTGAAAGAACCTCTTCATTCATTGCCAAATTAAGTGACTGCTGTAAGAAATTCATAAGAAAAAACAGTGCTCTTGAAAAAGCAAAAAATGTAATGGGCGCAGCTCTTGATGCTCTAAAATCCCTTGAAATATCCTACAGCCCTGAAAGCAGTGATTTTAAGCTGTCAATGCAGGAACGTGCATTATATAAAACATCAGATCTTTCCCAGGGGTTACAGGATCTTTTCTGTTCAATAGGGGAGATTGCAAAAAAGAAAAAGACCGCAATATGTTTTTTTATAGATGAATTTCAATATATATCCCAGGAAGAAATGGATGCATTCATCTCTGCGCTGCACAGGGCTAACCAGCTAAGTCTTCCGATAATGGCTGTCTGTGCCGGAACACCTGAAATGATAAAGATGCTATATAAAGAAAAAACTTATGTTGAAAGGCTGTTTATTTTTCCAAAGCTTGAAATGCTGAACGAGAAAGAAGTAGCAACTGCTATTGCAGAACCCGGAAAAAAGGTGGGTCTTTCATTTACAGATAGTGCCTTAAAAGAGATATACAATATCACTAAAGGATATCCTTATTTTGTGCAGCAGTATGGCCAAATCTTATGCAACCAGATATCTACGGACAAAAACATATCCGCATCCTTTGTAAAAAGCATTCTTGAAAAATACTATGAAGAGTTAGATAAAAACTTTTACATGGTAAGATTTAACGACCGCGGTGTATTAGAAAAAGAATGCCTGGTAGCAATGGCACAAGCCGATATTCTTCCATGCAACATTTCATTTATTGCCAAATTGACAGGCAAAACAACAAAACAAATTGCTCCAACATTGTCACGATTAAAGAACAAGGGATTAATTTCATTTGAAAATATAAATGAAATAGATTATACCGTTCCAGGATTTTCAGATTACATAAAAAGGAATAAAAGCATACTTTTCAAAAAATAGCTCCACCAAAAATAATTGATGGCAATCTATAGCAAATATATTATTTTTCAAATAAGAAAAAAGGATTGTACTTTCTATGATATTGTAAGCGAAAAACTACTCGCCTTTTACAGATATGTTCCCTCTTTACTAATCAACCAGTAAGGAGGGTTTTTTTATCCCTACTGACATCACATTTGATGATTTTGTTGGAAACCTAACGCCATGTATCAAGTTATACTAATTCTCGCCGCAATTCCTAGGTACTTGTCATGGGAATGCTTATTTTCTTTCCGCTGCTGCAAAATTCACGTTTATTGGATTGTAACGAAAAATCCCGCTCCGATAATCGTTCAAATTTTCTCTGATTGACAAAATCATATAGTCTTGACTGACGTATACTGACGTAGTATTATATAAATATAAGATATCAAAAAAAGGGGATGATTTATGATAAAACAAAGAACTAAAAAAATTACAAACTTAATATGTAGCCGTTCACCAGCAGAACTCCTCGGAGGTCCCACAAATGCAACCAACAACCCTTTCATCAAAAGTAGAGATCTATATTCCTTCAACTAGAAATGTAAAAGAACCAACTGACAATGCATCTTGGATTAAAAAAATTCAATTTGTTTTTTCAAAGTGGTTTGGCGGCGCTAGCACCCGCTATGAACTAGGGACGTATCTTGACTCAACTGACAACATTGTAGAAGAGCCTATAACAATAGTTGAATCATTCTGTACAACCAACGATTTAGAAAAACATATGCCTGACGTTATAAATATAGCTCATGAAATGTGTATTGATCTTAAACAAGAGTGTGTTGCTATTGCTGTAAACAACCAGATGAGATACTTAACATAATTTGTAATTTATAATGTTGGCATACCGAAGGAAAATACTATATGAATAATAATTCTTCAAACGAAGCAATCAAGGAAAACATTCCAGTTAGAGCTCAGGATTTATTGACAAGAGAAAGAGTCAATTTCGTTATAGATTCCGAACTCATGTCTAAACTGAGACAATTTTCAAAAGAAAAAAATTGCCCGATGTCACGAAGTGTTGATCAGGCTATACGCCTTTATCTTAACAATTACGATGCTTCAGATGATACGGATACTATTGCTCTTTATCACAATCTTGAGTTATTTATAAACTCATCTGTTGAATCTGAGATATGTAAAACTATTTTCATGGAAATAGATAGGCTTAACTTAAGGTACATCTTTTCAAGTTGCTTATTGCACATCAATGAAAATGCAACAAAGTTGGGAACAAAAATCCAACTATATCTATCAGATAGCAATAATGAAGCATTTACAGAATTGATCAATTATATTTCCACCAAGAATAGTGATATAATAGCAAAAGTTTTTCTCGACAAAACAGAGCTTCGTTAATGTCCACCCACCGAAATGCTTATGCGTGACCATTCCGGTGGGTTTTTTTCATATTAAAGTCAAAGAAACTTCAGAAGTTTTAAATGGTATGAAAGTGTAAGAACTTATCAGATGTCTTACGTTATTTTATACATTGAATTTTCAAAATAAAGGAGAATTAATTCGCATGAATATTCCATATAATCTTTACAAAGTCGGTCTGGACAACAAAGAACTGATAATGAATCTTATGCTATACTTTTCCCCTCAATATAAGGATGAATCCGGCAAAATTTTAGGATCCCGGTATAAAACTATTACAAACTTCCTTGAAAGGCATTATAAGGCCAAACAGGGAGGATATTTAGTTAACGGTTTTGATGTGGTAAAGATATGTGAAATTTTACTTGCGAAAAACCTGATGATTAGAACTAGATCTGATGGTTCAATTGGGTTAAATAACAGTTATCTCTGTAATATTTTGGATTTGAAAAATAATCCTATGTGGACCAATATGCTCAATTCAATTGTGTATGGATTTGAGTACATCTATGAGAATAATAAAGATATGGTTATACCTGTGGTATGGGACAGAGGCAATGGCGAGTATTCCGCAGGAACTGCATTTAAATTCTTTAATGGAATAGTCACTGCAAAACATTGTATTACAGATGCGAAGAACCTTATGATTAAAGGTTTTTCTGCTTCTGAATTATCAGAAAAACATGTATATATTCATGCTGAAGATGGTGTGGATATAGCTTTTATAGAGATAGGATCTGATCTTAATAACAATATTTTTCCAGAAGACGGTAAAGTATTGGACGAAGTACTTGTTATGGGATATCCAAAGATACCAGCATTTACCGACATGATTACTGCAGAAAAAACTTCGATAGCAGCAAAAGCAGAAGTCCGGCAGACAACTACAACAGGCTCAGTGGTTTCATTTGGAATGCAATATCTTATGAAATGTGAAATGATGCTTATAACAGCGAAAATCACTGGTGGTAACAGTGGTGGACCTGTTATAAATGACAAAGGAAATCTTGTAGGAATAACAAGCTGTCTTACATATGGAGAAGGAGATTATGATAATCTCGGATATGGCATTGTATCTCCTGTTGAATATTTACTGGACATTGTAACAAGGAATGAAAACAGGCAAGAAATGCAAATTACCCCCGGCTATTTCAGGGATTGGTTCTGGTGATCATAAGATATTATTACTCATTTTTTATCATTACAACGTATTTTACTTCAAAAACGGATAGTGTGACAAATTCAATAGAGGAAACTTTTCCATCGAAGATCTCGACGAAATTAGTAAAGCATTGAACCTTTCATATGAAATATCCTTCACCATAAACGAAGAAGAGCAAAATACATTAAAGTAATTTATTTTAATGTATTTTAAATTGTTTTACTTTGTAATTTGCACGGATGAAATCTCATGATTTGCCACAAACAATTAAAACACTGTTAAGAAGTCCGCTTGATTGACGTATTAATTATCTTAAAAATATTACAATTCAAGTGAAAAGAATCATTAGAATAGATAAAAGTGCTTATCTACCAAAAATAGGAGAACAACATATACTATGACTAATTTAGGAGTTAAAATAAAGGAATTACGAAAAGAACACAATATTTCACAGGATGTATTAGCCAAATACCTAGGTGTTTCTTTTCAATCAATTTCAAAATGGGAAAACCAAATATCTATGCCTGATATAAGTTTGCTTCCTTCTATAGCCGCATTTTTTAAAATCTCTATAGATGAACTGTTTGGTTTTAATGAATACGATACCGAAACACAAGCCTTGAAAATTTGTGATGAAGCTCTAATTTACAGAGAAGCTAATCCTTTAAAGGCAAAAGAAATATTAGAAAAAGGGTTACAACGATTCCCTGATAATGAACTTATAATGAATCATTTATTATATGTGTTATACAATGCCAAAAAATACGGAGAAATGATCCCATTATGTAAAGCCTTAATTCAAACCACAACTGATATGGAAACAAAATATGATGCCGAAAAACTATTAATTGAAACATATTATGAACTAGATGAAAAACGCTTAGTAAAAGAACATATTGATAATATTCCCGAATTATATTTTACAAAACTTGAACTCATAGCCTGTTTAACTGAAGGACCAGAGTCTATAATCGCCGCAGTTGATCAAAAAAACCAATCAATATGTCTTGCTATAAAAATGTTAATAAAAATAATTGATTCTATTGATCCTCATGAAGAAAAAGACAAGTTTTATAACCAGTTCGAAATTCTAAAATCATTAATAGAAATATTGCAAACAGACAAAATGATGCCGGAGGCACCTCTATTAGACAGTAATCAACTAATTGATGATTATAATCAAGCCAAAAAACGTTTCAACTTGCAGTAGAAAAAAAATAACCGGATACGTTATTTAATTAACAATAGACTCCTAATATAATTTCCCTTGCAACAAATAAATTAGGAGGAATTACAGATGAAAGAATTACTTGAAAATTTATTAAAAGAGTCTTTTGGCGTGACCACATTGATTCATGTTCCAGCATGTGGAACCAAGCACACAAGACGCTAATTAGTAATTAAAATGATGGACTTCTCTTAAGAGAAGTCCATTCGTCTGTAAAATAATGTATGTATTTAAAACTAAAACCAAATCACATCATAAGATTATCCCCAAGTAAACCAATGCTTATAAACACAGAAGAAGACATTCAAATCGCAATTTCTAAGATAGAAAGCGTAATTTTAAGCATGCTAGACGGAACCAAGACAGAAGATTCATTAGTTGCTGCTGTCTTATCTGAATTACAAATTAACACCCAAAAGGAAATTGAACTTGTTAACCAAAATATAAAAAATATAATTACTCATTTTTCTTCTTTTATTACTTTTGAAGAAAATTCATCCTCTAATATAGAGAACATAGTTTATGGTGATTTATCGTATGAACTTCCTTACGAATTAAGCATTGAATTAACGAACAAATGTCTGCTTGAGTGTAGACATTGCTATAAAGAAGCCGGCCATAGCTGTCATAGTTTTATAAATAAAAAGGATCTTATTAATTTTCTTCAAAACCTTGGACATAAAGTGCATACAGTACAATTAACTGGTGGAGAAGCTCTAATGCATCCAGATTTTTGGGAAATATTGGAATTTTGCAAAACAAATTTCAAAGAAGTCATAATTTCTACCACAGGACTTCTAATCACTAACGATAACATTGAAAAATTCAAAGGCACAAGAGTATATTTATCACTTTACAGCTTTAATCCAAAGGAAAACAAAAACTATGTTGGTAAAGATGTACTAGATAAGATTCTTTCAACTATAAATCTACTTAAAGAAAATGGCATTCACGTATGTATAAATACAATAGTATCTGATAGGACAATAGAGGACTTGCCACAATTTATAAAAAGATGCGAATTATTAAAGGTTGATGGTGTTGGTCTTGGAAAAAACACGCTTGTTGGTAGAGCAAAAGAACTCACTAGTGAAGATCATTGCTCAGCTTACTGTGAACAATGCGTCAGAAAAATAGAGAAGGAATTTTCATCCGATCAAATGTATTTATCAACATTTATTACTGATACATTACCGCAAGAATTACGCTGCGGATATTACAAGTGGATTATAAATGAAAATGGAAAGATTATGCCATGTGCCTTCTTCCCGGAAAACTTCTCATTAGGCCATATTTGTGATCCGATTGAGTCAATATTCACACCTCAAAAATACTCAAAAATGCTTAAAAATCTTGGAAAATTAGCAAAAGATATGAGCGCACGAGGAGAACAAATTACAAATATTTGTGAAGCTCTTTATCTAGTAGAAGAATGATATAGGTGATTATATGAAACAAAAAAAAATCAAAATATATACAGTTACTATTAAACTTTTGGATCTATTAATTTCATTATTGATAGTAAATATTGTTAATGACATTTGTACTGCGCATATCCCTTTAATCAATTTATCATGCCTATGCTTTTTAGCTACCATAAAATGGGTTATCAAAAAGGATAACTTACATCTATTCATTACAGAAAGTAAGCAGATAAAAAATAAAATTCTTTCATGTTATTTTTTTTCAAATCAAAATGACAAGCTTAGTACTCACTTATCAAAAATTTTTGAAACAGATATAGAATTATGGCTTTCTTATGAAACAAATCATAAAATAGCGATTATCTTCTGCTTTGTCATGATTGGATTATATTCTGTAATGCTTGCTTTAAACAACTTAGTGCTAAGCTTTATTGTACTGGGAATCGGTTTTTTTCAAGGAATAATCCCAAAACTATATGAAGAAAAGTTTTCCAATAATTATGAAAAAACTTGTGTCATAGAAGAGGAAATAGAGAATTTCTATTATGAAATCATTGATCACTTTGAAAAATGCTACTTTTTACCCGTTTCTTATTTGATTGGTATTTTAAATAACAAGAATAAAGAATACGCCAAAATAGGTGTAAAAAGTGAAGCTACCGCTCAAAAATACAATGGCTTAATGAATGCTCTTAATATCATATCTCAAATTGGTATATGTTTTATTTGCGTACTCCTCGCAAACGCAGGGAACCTGCCACCAACAAAAATACTAGGAATTACTTACTTATCAATTCAAACCATTAATATTTTCTCCGAAGTATTTCAATTTTACCAGTTAAAGCCCTCCGCTCAAGTAGCACAAAAGCGCATCAAAGAAATAATTGATACAGGAACTGATATAACAAAAATTGCTCCCCTTGAAAATAAAAAGTTATTTTTGATAAAAGGAAAAAATGGTGCGGGCAAAAGCACTTTGCTAAAAAAACAATTAACCGAAGATACAGAAGAATTATTTTACTTGCCGCAGAACGAATTGATGCTAAATATGTGTCCAAACGAACTTTTTTCTTCTTTCTCATTAACAAGACAATCCTATATTAAAGAAATGTTTAACTGGAATGAAAATTTAGGCACGCACTTATTACCCACCTTATCTTCTGGCGAAAGAAAGAAAGCCGAGCTTATGTGCGCATTTATGTCAAACAAAAATTTATACCTGGATGAACCCGAAAATGCCTTGGACGCAGATAATAGATTACTATTATTAAGAGCAATAGAAAATTATTCTTTCAAAATTGTAATTGCTACTAATAGTGATCTTTACAACAAATTACAAAGAGAGGAGTTTTTTGTAAACTATGCTTAAAAAAATGACTAAAGTGTTTGCGCCAGTAATTTTCCTCCAAACAGTTATACTTTTATTATCAGACGTGGTATCTATTTCATTTGCATTTGAATTAGGAAATATGACCGATTCAATAATTGCTAAATCCAATATTCCTATAAACGAACTAGTAATGTTTTTATCACTTTTATTAGTTACGCTTTTTGTAATACCTATCCTAACATTCTGCGGAAATAGACATTTTTTCATAAAATCTATTCAACAAGAAAGTATTATATTTGAAAATATTATGAATCAACGTCCTGTTAAAATATTATGCCATGAATCAGGTTCACTATCAGAAAAAATAATAGATGACTGTAGAGAAGTGCGATGGGCTATAGTAGATAGAATATGCTATGGAACAGAATTTTTGCTCATGCCCTTTGCATTATTTTATATAGCTTACAAGACAAATATTATTTTAACAATACTTATCATTATGTTAGCCCTCATAAGAATTTGGTTTTCCAACATAACGTCCAAAATAGTAAGTCAGAAAAAAATTGAAAGCCAAAACAAAAATCAAGAATTAAACAATAGTATCCTTAATGCTTCTAAGTGCCATGACTTTATATATTTTAACAACTATAGCAATAAAATAATCTCAGATTTATCCGCACTAAATGATCACTTTCTTGATAACGAATATTGCAGTACCCAACTAATTGAGCAAAAATTTGAGTACCTATTTAATGTCATAAATATAGCCAGCTATATAGGTATCTTAATATGTGGTGCAATTCTCGAAACAAAAAACATTGTTGGATTAGGGACTGTCATAACCTTAGTTTATATCTACCAATTTTTGAGTAAAGAACTTGAAAATATCGCAAAATATTACGAATCAAAGAGTTTCTTAAAAGAAATTTTAAATGATATGGAAACATATACCGGAAGCGTAGATATTTCAAATGGAAATAACATGGTCTTTAACGAACTCACTTATAATACTTTTACTTTTCATGTAGATGATAAAAAACAGCTAAACTATAAAGCCAACTGCATCAAAACGGGTAGTAAATGCGCAATAATCGGTGAAAACGGAACTGGTAAAACTACTCTCCTTAAATTACTCTTGGGAATAAAAGAAGAACGTGATATGGAATATAAAATTAATAATAGTACTGACATTAGAAGTTACCTAAAAAGTAATGCCACATACCTGGATTCTGATAGTTTCTTAGCTTGCCCAAGCGTAAATGCATATCTCACTTCAACTGGTGCACAGTATGAAAAAATTAAAGAATTGTGCCATCAATTTGAAATAGAAAATCTTTTGGATAGAAAAGGAACCGAATTATCTGGTGGAGAGCGTAAACGAATTGACTTTGTCCATATGCTACTAGAGAAAAGAGATTTAGTCTTAATTGATGAACCAGAAATGTTTTTAGACACAAAATGGAAGGCATCTATAATTAATGCTCTAAAAGCAAGTGAACGTACCGTTATATTTACAACCCATGACCAAGACTTCATTCAAATGGCAGATGTTTGTATCTCTATATAAACACAATGTTTCCAATATGATACAATTGTAAAAAGGTACTCACTAGCTGATTTTCTATAACGAAATATAACGTTATATTAGATTTACATGCCCTTCCAACGCTTTTTCCTGCATCTCGGAAGTGATTCCGATATACTTCTGTGTAACCGCTACAGAGCTATGCTGCAGAAGCTGCTGGACCAGTACGATGTTGTAACTGTTGTTTAAGTAAATCTCAGTTGCAAAGAACTTCCTGAAGGAATGTGTACCTATATTCTCATAACCAAGATAATCGCATACCTTCGCAAGATATTTTTGGACAGCCCTTTCTCCTATGGGAAAGAGCTGTCCTGTTTCTTCTATATTATTGTCTGCAGCATACACTCTCATGTAATTATATATTGCAACAGGAACTGTGAAGGTCCTTTTCTTTGATGTTTTTTTCTCTGTGATATTCAGCCTGTACCTGCCGCCATCCATGATTATGTCAGACATCTTAAGCCTCAGAATATCCTCTATCCGGAGTCCTAAGTTTGCCTCCAGGACCAGGGCAGTAGCTATCTTTTCATTTGCCCTGAAAAAGGATCCGCCCTTTTTCATAGTCTCAATTATTTCCTGATACTGCTCTTTTGTGAGTGCAACAGTGGTCTTGTTAGCCATTTTTCTCTGGTTCCTTCCCGGCAGCTCTCTTTTTCATCCTGTAAAAAGTAGCCCTTCCGATGCCAAGTCTTTCTGTTATATCCTTCTCGGACAGTCCCTGGTCAATAAGATCCTGCACCTTTTTTGCCTGCTCATCAAGCTTTTCTGGATGTGGCTTTCTTCCTGCAGGTTTGGTCATTGAAATAGTATCATTTATATTCTGATACCTCTTATTAAGGATACTTATTCTTCCTTCAAGACTGCTGATTTTTCTTCTAAGTTCCTCTATAACATCACGGTCTGACACCGGGACATCTGAAGGATTCCGGTATCTAAAGAAGATCTCACCATTATAGTCCCTGTCCCATACATCAATGAAGGTTCGCCTTCCTTTTGCATCTGAATGCCTTACAAAGATCCTTGGATAATCATGCTTCTGCTCCAGATCAGATTCCGGAAATATGGTTATGAGTGCAAGAGCTCCTTTCCCTGAAGCGCGTACTGTTGCTATCTCATATACGTGGTCCTCATTTCCATAGGGGATTATCTCTCCCTTTACAGATTCATATGTTTCGATTATCCGTTTTTCCTCAGCTTTGGTTATCCAGTCTTTTCTCTTCATCAGCAGAACCTCTCTTTGTGTGTATCATTAATATAATGATACTATAAAATTGGATCCTTTGCATTTTACTTTTTGAAAAAGTTCGTATTTATCCTTTGATTGGTTCGTATATGCCATTATTGTACCACCAGGCCCAGTATTAGCGCAAAAATAAAGTACGTAAAAGTTGTCTTTTACGTACTTTTGTTAAAAGTCATTTGTATTTTTGTTTAACTTTGGTTAACTATCCCTAAATGGCTCAACCAAAAACATTTCAGAAGCTCAAAATCTGTGCACATAAATATTTTGATTCAGCTATTTTGCTGTTTTTACTTGTCTCATAAATCACATTTAATATATAGTAATAACATGATGTAAGTAGAAAAATTGAAGATGGCCCCTTAATTATTGTGTAAGTAATCATGTAATTTTTTTACATGAAGCTGTTTGACGAGAAAAAAAACATAATGAAAAAATATTTTAAAACGATACTTTTAATATTGGCTTGTAATATATACGGTTGTCGTGCATCACAGTCTGATGTTGCGAAAGAAGTATCTTCTTCAGCTACTTTGGAATCTAATTCTATTACTGGTAATAGTAATGATACATACGACAACGCCATTGATTCTCAGATTCAGGTCATAGTAAAAAACCGAGATGTTTGGAAAATCACGTATGAAGACGGTCCAGTAACATCACCTTTCTCATGCTACTATATTACGGACTATGATCATAACGGTAGGCTGGAAATCACTGCATCTGAATGTCAGGGAACCGGTATTTATACATCCGCAAGTATATATGAAGTGAATTCGGATTTTAATGGAATCGAGTTAATTGATTACAATGGCGATGCTCCTGAATTTGAATTTAGAAAAATAAAAATGTTCTATAACAATGCTGATCAAACATACCTGTATATTGGCACAAACCATGAAAAATCCGGTGCTTTATGGGGATGTAATTTAAAATGTGCCCTTTATCTTAAAGATGGAGTAATACATTATGACGAGATTGCAACTGAGGAATACAAGCCCAAAGATAATGATGGTGATGAACTTGTTTTTTCTTATACTGATAATACCGGCGTAGCTATTACTAAAGATGAATTTGAAAATGCTGAAGATGAATTATATAAAAGCTATGACCAACAAGATGTTTCTTTTGGGATTGTTTATAATGAAAGCGATAATGTATTTCAGGAACTACCAGATGATATTATGGCTAAGATCCTAAAAAAATCGTATGAGACATTTACAGGCCAAATTAGCTATGATGAGTTTAACGAAATTGAGAATACAATAAGAACATCATAGATTTTAAAATTTATCATTGATACTATTTGATAAAATAATAGCAGCAAAGCCGTAGACTTTTCAATTATAGGCTTGAATACATCAATAACTATAATGCATAGAGGATGAAAAAATTCCTCTATGCATTATTTAACAATTATGGTAAGTCCACAATTATATCGTCAGTTATTTCACACTTTTCCATAATGTCCGAATAATAAATCCCGTTTACAGGCATACTACCATCTATGATAAAGTAGCATCTAGCTCTTGCGGTATCATTATTTGCAAATCTGGTATCAGCAATAATCTTCAGTTTAGATACATCATCGAGTTCTGTTGTCTCTTTAAATTTTTCTCTAATCTTATCAATTGTTTCCTGCTGAAAGCCACCTCCGTTAACGCCTATATTTAACATCATTATAAACGCTCGCAATGTGCAAAAATCAAAGTCGGTGATATGGCATTTTTCAACCGCTTTATCATATGCCTTATTTATATATTTATCTTGAATACTTACAAACCCCTTGGACGTTGCAAGGTTAACTAAAGCCACATCCCAGCCATCCTTAAATCCATTCTCATCATTTATAGTATTAGCCCAATTTAGCTGTGCCTTAATTGTATCCATATCAAGCATTTTAGAAACGGCTTCATATTTGTCACCTAATTTTTCCATCATTTCTTCAAGGTGATCTTTTCTCATTTCTTTAAGCATTTCCTGAAGCAGTCCCCATTTTATGTTCCATTGTAACGCTCCAAGTGAAAAACCACATCCATCAGCACCAGTTGCTATATTTCCATATGCATCACTTCCTGTAACACCCTCGAATAATTCGACTATATACAGCCCTTTACTACATGCTTCTTTAAATGATATTTCCTCTTCTGTGTTATCATTAATAAAATCAGGAATAACACCTGTTGCAAGTGAAGACATAGCGCATTTATCAATACCGATTCCGCCCTCAGTCGTTTCAACAATCTGTTCATATGCCCAATTTCCTGGCATATGCTGTCCAATATTACATGTAAAGCCACTAGACATATCAGCCACGAAGCTATATTTTATTAAGCCGTGTCGAGACAAGGCATTACAAACGGCTCTTGGTCCATAAGCGCCTATTGTATAAGCTCCCTCCATAGAGTTTTTTATTTTTTCAAAGTATGGAACAATAAATTTTTCAATCTCATCCATTTTTACATCGAAATCAACTGCGAAATATATTGTAGTCTCTTTTGGAAATTTGAAATGTCGAGCAGCTCTTCTGGCTTCTATTGCATCCTCAATTCCTTTATTGCTATTTACAAAATAAGAAATGCTATTTCCACTTGTCTGATATATAGGAAAAACTTTTAGTCCTGCATTAGCAATAATTTTAAGCTCTTCAATTGTAAGTTTTTTGTCCTTATAACCTTTAACTTTTGCATTAGTTAAGTATCTTCCAACATCAGTATATCCGTGATTTTTGAAGTACTGAGCTGTTTCCTCTGTCAAGCGAGTGGACGTATCAAATGCTTTAAATTTTCTATTTGTATCGCCTTTACTAGAAAGTAATGATGCCCATGTTCCCTTTCCTACTACACCATCTGCTCCAATACACATAAACTCTTGAAAATTATATACGGAATGCTCTATAGCATCATCAAATACAGGATTAAAGTTTCCAGTATAAAAGCCATTAACAGTAAGAGCCCACAAAAGAAGCCTTACATTTTCACTATTTGTTGAATTACCATTTGTGCCTACTCGGGTCATGATTGTAGAGTTTCTTAAAATGGGATCAACAGATCCTGTGCCCTTTTTAAGAGTTGGTGCTTTTGAACGAGTACCATTTCCCCATACGCCATCCGGATTTGAAATTCCCCATGTTCTCTGGCAGCACTTAATAAGCATCTTATGGGATTTTCTTTCCCAAATGCCATTTGGCGCAACTAATCCAAAAACACTACCAAATCTCTTATTCATTTCTTTCTGCACTCTATGCTGATGATACTCTAATGATCCTGCTTCCCCGCGAAAGAAATAAGCATCCGTATTCATTATTCCCTGCAAAAGTATAGGTGTTATTGTTCCAGAAGGAGCCAATCCGGCATCACTTTCAAAGTTTCTTACTGCCTTCTCAACAGAATTTCCAAAAATTCCATCTAATGGACCTGCGGAATATCCCTTGCACCAAAATGATCCCTGAATAATTTTAACTATGTTTCTCTTTCCATATTTCTGAGAAATGCTACTAGGTAAAGCTCTCAATGTTGCCTGTCCAAAATCGCCATCAACAGTTAACTTACTGCCATAATTTTCATTAAGTTCTATCTGAAGAGCTTGGATAAGTCTTCTAAATGTTCCCTGACCCGTGATGCCATCTACCTCTTCCTGTGAAAATGGAGTAAATCCACTCTTATTACTATAGGTATTGTTAAGCCACTCCTGGGTCTTTTTTACCATTTCGTCCATAATTATTCTCCTTATAATTGTCTTTTTTTGCAGCTGCTATTAGTAAAAAAGAAAATGGAGACACTTTTGTAAACTGTTATTTTAATAATTTTTGTAGTATCATTTTCTCTGTTATGAAAATTGTATTCAGGGGGCAAGGATGCGATCATTCCGAGAATTTTTGAAAAATAAACATTACAATTTAATTTGTGATGCAATCATCGAATATGTTAAAGAGCACAAACATAATCTAAATATTTCACTTCGCAATATATCAAACATCGATAAAATACTTACTGATGACTTTGATATAAAATTTGTGACATCTACTAATGGTCCTGGACTAGAAATAGATTTTGAAGTAGTTGTAGAAGCAGAGCTGGAGATTTACGATTACAGTAAAAAACACGAAAGAACAGAAAACACATCACAGTGGTTTACATGCCATTGCAAAGGTTCGTTAGAGGATAAGCTCACTGAAATCCAAATTCAAAATGTAGATGAATATAGTGGAGTAAAGCACGGTCATGACTGTCTTTCAGACAGCTTCATTCCATATGTAAAACAAAAAGACCTAGATGAAATGGCTTATGACTTTCTGAAGAAATATTATCCAAAAGCATTATTAGAGCCGCTTAAGATAGATACAACTGAATTAGCTCATTCCATGGGGCTTACGGTTATCACCAAAAAGATAACAACAGATGGTAGCATTTTTGGTCAGTTATATTTTGAGGATTGTAATGCCTCATTTTATGATGATAATGGCACTTCAGTACAAGAAAAAATCACCCAAAACACAATTGTGCTTGATCCTTGTATTTTCTATCTTAGAGATGTAGGATCTGTTAACCATACAATCGTACATGAATGTGTTCATAAAGAATATCACTACAAAAAATACCTATTTGAAAGTATCTACGATGAAGCCTATTCTAATATTGATTGTGGCATAGAAGGTACTACCAGAAGAACATCTAATGAATCTTATATGGAATGGCAGGCAAACGCTTTGGCTGCTCATATTTTGATGCCAGAAAATACTTTTAAAAGACAGGCATCAAAGTATCTGAAAGATGTACGAGAATCCAGCGGAAAATTTGATCTTATAGATGTGCTCCCAGAAGTAATTGACAATCTGGCCGACTTCTTTGGTGTTTCTAGGATTTCTGCAAAAATAAGACTCGTAGAAGTCGGATATGAAGAAGCCATCGGTGTTTATGATTATTTGGACGGAAAATACTTACGTCCATACTCGTTTTCAAAAGGCAGCCTTAAGCCTAAGCAAACTTTTTCAGTAAATCATGCCGATGCCGCTCTCTTAGTTTTTACAAATAAAAATCTTAAGACTTTAGTAGAGCAGGGTGCTTATATCTACGCAGAATCACATTTTGTAATAAATTCTCCCAAGTATATATGCCACACCGGTAGCGGCCCTATGCTTACGGACTATGCTATAAAACATATGGATGAATGCTGTCTTGTATTTGACCTGGTTATTTCTGGTACAGACAATGGATGGCATGCAACGTTTTATCTAAATCGAAGTGATCATTCCCCTATTAGTTTTGAAGTCAAATATAATGATGGCCTTCAAAACTCTCAGGATGTTGCGAAGAAAAATGAAGTTTTATCTAACAATATTCGTGAAAACTGCGATATTTACAGACAGTTAAGCAATGACTTTGTAGATTCAGTAAACAGGGTAATGAAATGGCGAGGACTTAATCAAAAACAAATTGCGGAAAAGACAAGCATCAGCACAAAGACAGTATCTCGTGCCCTCTCTGGAGACCATATTGATATCAATACGGTAATTCTGATTTGCCTAGCACTTCAAGTACCCTATCTTATAAGTGAAAAACTCCTTGACAATGCTGGCTACAAACTTACAATGAGTAATCCTACTCACCAGTTTTATTGGTATATACTCACTTACATGTATGCAGAACCTATTGACGCTATAAATAATTATTTGGATGAAAATCACATCGCTAGGTTATAACTTACAGTGATCCAAAATTGAATCAATAGAAAAGAGGATATCTCCATAATTAAAACATATGGTATATCCCCTTTTCTTAATCCTGTTGCTGATTCACTTTAAGCCTTGTATAAACAGAAATTCTTGGCAATCATTGAGCCACCAGTATAATCAAGTGTCACAAATGCATCACATGGTGTGACTGCACCCTGGCCTTTTCTATATCCACAAATATACATGTTAGCATTATCATCTCTACCTGCGGATGCTCCTTTTGTATACACATAATCACCCTTCTTTAATGGACTTAATTCCTTAATGATATGCCCCTTGGTATCAACAATATTTAGATCTTTTCGAAGCATAAAGCGATAGCAAGTTCCTAGTTTCTTGTCGGTTACCTTTTTGCCGTAGCAAGCAAGATTACCATAACCAAGGCTGGTTTCAATAAAGCCTCTACCATAAATGCCATTTCGATCCAAGAAACGAACTTCATAGTGTCCGAAGTATCCCTGATGTTCTCCAATAAAGGTAAATACTTCGCCACTATAGATTGTTCCAACTTTTGAGTCCTTTGCACAATCAGACTGTCTGTAAACAGTCACAGTCTTTCCTTCCATTACTGCATGATATCTTCCCATGTTATCATGACCTCCTTATTTTTATTTGATTTGGTACCATATCTACATTTGATAGAAAGAAAAGAAAGGCAAAAATGTAAACATGAAAAATAAAAAAAAGCTACTAGTTGTTTGTATCATTTCCATCAGCATTCTTTTTACCAATGCTTGTACGAATTTCAATAAAGAAGAACACAATACTACGACAGAAGAAGTTATTAGTGAAAAGGATTCCTTGCCGCTTTATTACGTTGAAGATATCAATGATCTTCACTTAAATGAAAGCAAATTTGATATAACCAACTATTACATTCGTTTCAAAAACCAATATAATAATATTTTTTACATCGACGAAGACAATACTCTCTGGGGATATGGCGACAATAGCTGTGGTCAGCTCGGAAATGGTGTCCAATATATAGAAACTAATGGATATGATAGCCGTTACGAAATGACTCCTATGAAAATAGCTGAAAACTGTATGCATGTTGACTTTAGCGAAAATCATTTTGCAATTTACATTACCGAAAGTGGTGATCTTTATGGGATTGGCGCTAATCTAAACGGCATAATGGGACTAGATCCTCTAGGCAATGATTATGTTAATTTCCCAGAAAAAGATGCTGTCGCAACTAGTCCGGTATTGTTAATGCAGAATGTACAATATGCCAGGACTTCCTCAAGAGGAATAACTGCTCTAAAAAAAGACGGCGCGGTATGGTGGTGGGGAGAAATAAGAACCACTTCTGCCAAACATGAACAAGATACTTTAGGGCTAAGTTACTCAAAACCAGTTAAGATGCTTGATGACACCAAATATATTACATGTGGTTCATTTACTATGGCTGCTATAAAGAATGATGATTCACTTTGGACCTGGGGAAATAATACTTTTGGCAGTTGTGGATATGACAGTAAAAACGAAGATTTTATTGAAACTCCAGTAAAAGTTCTAGATGAAGTAAAAATGGTATGGATTGATCAAGTAAACTTTAATTCTAGTAATACTAGATTCTCTCTTGGGATAAATCCTTACGAATGTGACTATACTTACGTAACATTTGTAGAAAAAAATGATAATAGCTTATGGGCTTGCGGCTACGGTGTGATTGGAGAAGGAATCAAAATATGGGATTTTGATTTATATGGTGACACTCTTAGAAGTGAAGATGATGCCGAAAATCCAAGAATTCCCGATGAAATAGTGTACTCAGATATATTTCAGCCTATCGATTTTACTGAAAAAGATAGAACTCCACAATATGCCTTTAAGGAATTATCCTTTGGCATGACTTCGGAAGAGGTAGAATCCTTTTTGAATAATAAAAATATAAGTTATCAAATCTTCGATGGCACAGATGACGATGGTAAACCATCGTATACTATTGAAACAACAGATCAGTATTTTATTATCGAATTTGATACAACTAATCATAAGCTATGCTCTATCTGTTACACTGCATATGGCACTAGAGATGGCAGCTTATCAATAGGAATGACAAAAACTGAAATTGAGAAAATTTTAGGAACTCCTACAACAGAAGATACTTCTTTTGAATACAATCATTATTCAAAAGCATCATATAATAAGGATTCATTATATTATGATGTCTTTTATGAAGAAAATACCGCCATATATATTTGGGAACGTTCCAATCCGTAATTTACATAATGGCACAGGTCTTATAACTAACCTGTGCCATTATAATTACTTGTCTTTTGAATCAATATCACTCTTTAAATCTGCCAAAACAGCTGCTAAAAATTTAGGGATAGGTGCTCCCATCCTGGCTGCATTTTCTGTAATCGACAGAAGTTCGTTAAGCATAAACCATACTAGAACTACTAACGCAATTACTGTGGTTCTTGTTATCTCTACACCAATTTCTCCAGAAAATTCATGTAATACATAATCAATACATAATGCCACTACATTAGTTAACAAATATCCTATCTTTTTAAATATACCTATAATGCCTTTTTTACTGCTCCATCCATATTTTGAATTACCTGGATTATCGATTACTTCTTTATAAGAAGCTAGCATCCCCGACAGATAATCAACTACCATCAGAAATACAAATAACATGTACGCAGTATAGTAGTTCATAAAATAATCTGCTATCCACGTTCCTGCAAATAAAGCCCCAGCATACTCTAATAATTTCTTTATTTTCATCTTATACCTCCAAATAATCACTTAATTTGCTTCTGAAGTTTCTTCTAATGCGGTTACTGTACTGACGACTAACATTGAACTTTTTAGCAATCTCAGCATCCGATAAATCGTCAAATGCCATTTTCATACACATATCTCTGACAGGTTCTCTACAGTCATTGAGCAAAATTAAGATATCCTGTCTTAGATTAATAAATGAATAATCCATGTGATCATTCGATTTCTCGCTTTCCATAGCAGAATCATCAGCGTCAATTGCATTATCATTAGTTTTTCTACTTTTTCTATAAAGCTCTAAAAATCTGCATCTTAAAGCATTTGAAAAATAATTCGTGCATTCTCCTTCGTTATCATATTTTTCAATTTTCTGTGATGCCTCCCATAGTGCCATAAGCATTTCCTGTTTTACATCCTCTGCATCATCTTTATAGAGAAGCCTTGTGTACTTCTTTATAAGTGGCATAAACTTTTCTACAAGAATCAAAAAACCTTCTTCCTCACCTTCCTTGCAACATTCTATGATTGTCTGATATGTATTCATTTTTCATCTCCTGTAACTGCATTTTTAGTTTCAGGAGATAAGCGCTTATCCCTTTATGTTTATACTGTATATCTATTAGCATAGGCTGTGGCGGACACTTGCTGTCCACAGTATCCATGCGCTTTAGACGCAAATAATTCCTATCCAATGCAATAAAAAATGGAAAAAGCAGACAGTAAATGTCGCCTTTTCCATTTTTTATAAACCTCTTTATGCACTTATTTTGTTGATCAAATCTATAATAGACGCATTTTCTATTTTGGATGAAATCTATTATACGCTCATAAACGCCTTATCTTTCATATTCATCATGATCATGGTAATCTCTGCGTTCAATGATTTCGCCACTTTCTCTTTCACGCTCATCACGCTTTTCGATGTCCCTTTCATATTTTCTCATCTTCCTGCGTGTACTCGGATCAGCATTATCATAATCACAGAACTGCTTATCAGCCTTTTCTATATCAGCATCACTGAAGTCTTTACCAAATTCAAGCTTAAGAGCCTCCTTAAGCTCTGCCACATCCCTTGGATCAAGAGTTATCTGTGATACATCCTTTTCAGTATCAAGCTTTGCGTATACTGCATCAAAGGTTGTCTGCTCTTTCTTGATCTTTTTATCAAGGTCACTGGAAGCTTTGGCCATCTTTGAAGTCTCTATTACATATTCATTATATTTTTCTAACGTTGCAAAACCGTTCTTCTTAAGGTATGCTTTCCGGTTCTTTTTAGCTCCCTCGATATAAGCCTGTGCATGTGCTATCTTTTCCTCCAGGTCATGATACTTTATGAACATGATCTTGGAGCACTGCTTTAACTCACTTTTATAAAACTCCAAATCCGTTGCTGAATCACTTATGGCATCTTTTAACTCAATGAGTCTGGGGCTTATCTTTTCAATAGTCTTTTCTCTTCTGTTTAACTCCTTGTCTATGTCTGCCTTGGCATCCATATATTCAGTTATCCTGATCCTTGCTGCAATGCCCTGACACTTGCCATGGGAATACTTATCCCTTTCCATAGATGCAGCATTTTTTTCAAACCTTGATAGCAGCTCTTCCTTTCCTATCCCAAGGTTGAAAGTCTTGTTAAGGTTGGTGTCCCTGACTTTGTTTCCGTCCTGGTCCATGAATGTCAGGTGCTTATGCTTATCCTGCCAGTCAACAGAGTACCCTTTTTCAGAAAGTAGTTTTACGAACTCTTCCTGTGATGCTGCCCTGTTCATGGAATCCTTTACTACTTCCATTGTATTGTAGACATAGGATTTTACAGATCTTCCTTCCAGCATGTCCTGTAGAAAATGATATTTTTCTTTTGTCCATGCCGTTATGCCGGTACGCTCATGACCATCAAATGTCTTATTCTTTTCACAGATGGAAAGACCATGTTCGTGGCAGATCTCATCACTTCTGTCCTTCATCTTCTGCAGGTCCTTTGATGACATCTGGAACTTTTTCCCGTCTTCAAAACTTACTGAATTGATAATGAAATGGGTATGGACATGTTTCTTATCCTTATGTGTTGCTATAAGGACCTCATACCCTTTAAAGAGAGGACAGCTCTCTGCAAATTCTTTTGCTATCTCATGTGCTTTCTCCGGAGTTATGTTTTCGCCAGGAGCAAATGACTGAACGAAATGTTTATAGGTCCTTCCATCTGTCTTTCCATAGATTTCTTTTGTTGCCTGCATTTCTTCTTTGGCAGTTTCAGGTGTGACACCTATTCCGTATAAAAGTCTTTCCTCTGTCTTTTCTCTTTTTTCAACATAATCGATTGCTGTTCCTATCGGTGCGTGGCTAGATACTGCTTTAATGACTGCCATGTTTCCTTTACCTCCTTCAAGGTCCCTGCCAAAACATTTCCATAATCAACATATCCGTTTTCATTAAGTTTCTTTGCTACCTGGTTAAGGTTGGTCCCCTGTTTTTTCATTTCCGGGATCAGTTCCTTAAGTGGGGCCATGTTCGTTATCTGCATTTCAAGGGCAGCTCGCCTGAGATACTCCTGCTGCTTTTTTCCGGATGAAGAGATCTTCTCTTTTAAGATTTCCAGCTCTTCATCCGAAAGGCGGAACGTTACCTGATGTGGTCTTTTCTTATTCATGGTGGAGCCTTTCTGCAGCTGCGTTTTTTGAAAAAAATGAAAGCAGCTGCGATCAAAATTTATGAGCGTCGTGAATAAATTTCTGATCATGCCGGCCACACAAATTTACAAAAAGTTATAACTGTGGCTGGCATAAATGTGAGGATCCAAGGGGAGCGGAGCTTCCCTGGCAAGCGCTAAAGTGGTAACACTTTAGGTAGCTTGCAATATCTCCCACATGTATATATTACCACTAAATTTCCGCCTGGCAAAGTGGGAGATATCATGCTGCGAATACGTGAAAATTTCAGAAAGTCCCGGCTGAAGACTTGATGATTTTTTCATGTATGAGCAGCATGATCAGCATCGCATTTTGAAATTTTTTCATTTTGTCATGGCTGTGATTTTGCGATGCGGCTTCGCCAGGAACTGGCGAAAAAAAATATAAGAGATCATTCCCAAATTTTTCAAAATAAAAATAATCTCTTATATGAATTCTTTTTATTTTTTATCCAAGCTCTACATTGTCCTGGTTAGTTTTATAGTACTTGGTCCTTCCCTCTCCGCTCATGATAAGGTAATCATTTTCTACAAGATTATTAAGGACTTTTCTTCTGAAATATGAAGAATCACTCATTCCCAAATACTCACTTATCTCTGATGCTGTCTTTGCATTGTTATAACAAAATGAAAGGATCCTCTCATCATATTTGCTTCCGTTTGGTACAGGAACATATATCAGATTTTCAGTCGGCTCTGCTTCAACTCCTCCGTCATATGTAAGATCCGGAAGTACCAGAGTAAAGTGATCAGAAGTTGAATAAATGTATGGTCTGTGTTTTTCATCTGCCTTTGAATAATCTTCTACTATTTTATCAAAACCGGTCCCAGCAGCTTCCATCACATTACATGAAACAAGTATTCCACATATCAGCTCATTTCTTCTTTTTGACATTATAGATGACAAATCATATGTCTTTTCTATCTTTGTACTCTGGAAGAAACTTCCCGGTGATGATATCTCTAGTCTGTCCCTGAACATGTCAACCTGTATCTGTGTTCCATCAAGAAAGTAATCCCTGTGGGCAACTGCATTTATGATTCCTTCAAACAATGCTCTTGCAGGATATGCGTCAATGTTTACTCTTGAAGATGACTCCTTTACCATTGTATGGTTCATCCTCTGAGTCACAAAATCCTGCATATATTCAATGGTATCTGTAAGACAACCTGAAAATTTATTTACAGTAACTATTCTCTCACTGCCTTTATTGAATCCTGAAAAAGCAGAACACATAACTTCTGTTTTGCTGTCGCTGTAATCATCAGAAAACATGACTGCGCCATTGGCCAGTTTTTTGTTTTCATCAAAAAATCCCAGAGAAGTAAGAGCTTTATCTGTAAGTTTTTTCCCTTTAGAATGTTCTTCATGGAATTTAAAGAGCTTGGAAAAATCATCCCTCTTATATATATGCTCTGACATGAGCGTATCAAAAGATGTGTTCTGGCTTTTGATGCTCATGTCTATAATCTCTTCATAAGTTGCTCCATTGGTAAATCCTTCTCTTCTCATATATATTGAAGGAACGTTTTTGAATTTGACGATCACAGGTCTTACAGGAGATTTTTCTACTTTTACAGCTATTATAAATAGTTCCTTATCCCTGACTTTATAACTGATAAAATCAATCCGATATGGCGGTCTTGGAGATAGATGTTCATTTACCTGATTGTTAAAATAATTTCTTTCATTATCAGCCTGCTTTCTGTCAAAACCGATAAGCTTATTTGTCTTATCATCTACACCTATGTACATGGTTCCACCTTCAGCATTGGCAAACCCTGCGATGGTTTTTATCCATCCTTCTATGTCATCCCTGTTAAGGATCTGCTTGCATTCCACTTCTCTGTTTTCAAATCCATTACCTTTTATGATTTCTTCTAAAAACACGATAACATCCTCCTATTGAAGTACTTCAATAACTACTTCAATTATACTTCAATAAAAAGTTCAATACAACTTCAATAATATTTTCAATGCCATTTCAATAGTTTTATCTTCATTAATTACAAAGGTGGCGTAATAGATTTACGCCACCCACTATGTTTAACATATTCAATTCTGTTACTATGCCATTTTACATAATGCTTTAAAATATCCATCTCGTTCTAATAACTCATCATATGTACCCATCTCGACAATTTCTCCATCTCTCATTGCTATGATGGTATCATACTGACATAATATTTCTTTATCTACCAGATGTGTAACAACAATTCTTATTGCCTCTTTTATTCCTACTATTTCTTTAGAAATATCATACGCATTCCTCTTATCTAGTGCTGACCACGGCTCATCTGCCAATATAATTTTCGCTTTTTTCAAGATGCTTCTAGCAACAGATATTCTTTGTCTTTCTCCGCCAGATAAATATTTTCCATTTTCTCCGCAAAGAAATTCTGGTCCTCTTTCCTTTATCATGGTTTTTATGTTTGCTTTTTCCTCTGCAGCCTCAATATCTTGCCTTGAAAAATTTTTAAACATCCTTATATTATCTTCTATTGATGCATCAAACACAAAAACATCCTGTTCAATATCTGATATAAGCGTTGCTAAACTCCCCTTTTCTATTTTTTTCAGGTCGTTATCATCATATCTGATTATTCCATCATAGCAATCACTTCCTCCCCTAAGAAGATTCAATAAAGAAGTTTTTCCAGATCCAGACCCTCCAACAATTGCATAGCTTTTTCCTGGAGAAAACTCTACTGAAATGTCATTCAGTACATTATTTCCATCTTCATATCCAAATGAAACATGTTCTAATATTATTCCTTTCTTTAATGTTTCAGACATTTTTATCCCATCTTCTTTTTCTGTATCAAGTTGTAAATTTTCTGTCATTTTTTTTATCAGCGCAGATGATGCATTTCTTGAAGAAACTAGTGCTGGTACTTCAGATATTGGAGTAACAATAAAGTTCATAAGATTTACAAATAGTAATACTGTTCCAGCGTCAATTCCTCTGCCAGTTACAACCATCCATACTCCTGCAAAAAAAATTCCAAACTGTGCAAAAAGACTTGCTACCATCCCTATCATTCCAACCACTATTTTTATAACATTTCTTCTACATTTGCAGCTTTCCAAATCAACATTTCGCATACTTACAACATTAAAAATTTCTTTTTCAGCCTGAAAACTTTTTATTACTGAAAATCCTTGAAAAAAATCTTTTAATAATGCCATGAACTCCCCATTTTTTTCCGAAACACTTTTTTCTGCTGGAACAAGACTTTTTCCTGCAATCATCGATGTACACATAGGTAATAAAATGAGAACAACTACTATTCCTGTTAATGTATATGAGGTGTAGAGCATAATAGCCAATGCTCCTAAAAAGTACACAATATCTTTAATAAGTGCAAACATCGAATCTAGGTAATTCATTTCTATTATATTTAAATCGTTTGTAAGACCTGATAACAATATAGATGAATCCTCTTCTCTAAGAAAAAATTTCTTTTTCTTCAGTACATTACCTATGACTTCATTTTTATAATTAATCATTGCCTTCCTTATAAACATAGGTTTAAAAAAGCATACAAATATATAAGAGGCACTTAAACACACAAGAAAGCAAATAATCATTAAAGTTATTTCTTTTAATGTTTTACCCCCTGTGCCAGAAATAGTATTTATCATAATTTTGAGAATTATTGATATCCCAAGCATGAGAATTCCCTGTATAATGGTAAAAATCAAAGTCACAAAAAATGGTATTAGATTTTTCTTAAAAAATATTTTTTCCATTACTGCTCGTTCTCCTTCCACACAGAAAATTTCCAATCTTTTTCATCTCCACAACCACATGTTGGGCATTCGACTGGATAACGGTTCCATGCCGGTAAGCAAACCGCTGAATAGTCTTCATAATTAATTTCAAGCTGTGTGCCAAGGCTGCGCGGTTTTGCATATCCTGTAAGTACTCTTACTACCTCATCTACTATTGCTGCCGTCAATTGGAATATAGCTGGTGCAAAGGCTATCGTAGGTGGTTTAAAATCAATCTTTTGAAAACCTGAAAACTGTAACATATATTTAGGATCCTGTTTTGTATAGTGAATATGCAGGCAATCATAACATCCCGTTTTGTGTGGAATGACAGTAAAAATTCTGCCTCGGCTAACCTGTGAAGCACCAAATACACAAGGAATATCTGCTTTTACTATTGCTTTATTAACAATACGCTGTATTAAAAATGGCGGCTCATCTATTGCACAAATCACAAGATCTATACCATCTAAAAGCTTTGTAACATCATCCTCACAAACTATTTTTTTATTATGTGCTTCAATTATTATAGAGCTATTAATCTTTTCCACTTCTTTTTTAGCAACATCACACTTATATTTTCCTACGTCACTTTCCTTGTACAACATCTGACGCCCCAAATTGGCTTCTTCAACTTTATCATAATCAACAATCACAATCCTTTTGGGGCTCACTCCGGCAAGCATTGTTAAAATATTACTTCCTCCGCCACCTAATCCTAATAGTAATATCTCTGATTCGCAGATTTTCTTTTGTACATCGCATCTTTTTTGTTCCGATGTTAAATAATGGCTGAAATAGTTTATGTTTGGTTTTAATCTTACCGGAAAATTCTCATATTCCTCTTCGAACTCCTCAATCAACCCTTCTTTATCTAACAGTTGAATTCCATCAATAATATCTTTTTCGGTAAGCTGTGGATATTTTGAAATCATATGCTTTTCCACATCACCCAGTTCATGTCCATCTAAACAGTTAACAAGTTCCCACAGCTGCCCATAATCATCACCAAATTCAACAGTTATCCCTCTTTGTGCGCCTATTCTGAAAAGATTATCTTTAAGTTTATAAATCGGATATATTGGTTTTATCCTTGGCCTATTATATTTTTTTTCCATTTCATGGCTCTCCACAATTGATTTTTTGCATAATGCCAAGGGATTAAAAAATATCCCTTGGCATCTAGATCATTCATGAATCAGAAAATAATCCATGATACATCTCCGTACTGCTCAACTCTCTCAACAGTAACTCCCTGCATGATATTCACCTCCTTCTTACATACCTTCAGTTGGTATGTATTCATTTAAAATAAAAATTGTCTTAATAGACAATCTTTATTTCATCTTTTTTTGATTTGTTTCCAATATTCATCACTAAATATTGGAACACCTATTTTTTCGAACATATCTTTTATAAACTCCAATTTATGAACAATTTCTTCTGGTGATGCGGGAAAAATAGATGGCATCATCCATAATTCTAAAAGAGGAATTAATTCTGATATTTCTTTAGTATACTGTGTATTTATTGATTTATCATTTCTTGCCTCTTCAAGTAATTTAAAAAACTCAGGAGAAAGATATCTTCTATTTGAGTCTATCGTACTTGCCAAAATACGTGGATTTTTCAAAAGCGGAATCATCTCGTTATTTATCTTTTGATTATCTGGTCGACTTTGTTTCTCCTGATTATAGACAATTGCCTTTTGAAGTTTTTCTAGTCCGTTAAGTTTACTATCATTACTTACTTTCTTAAATGGATTATCATTATCAAAAATTCTTCCCTCTATAGCAGATAATATAGCTTCCTTACTATCAAAATGGTGATAAATAGCTCCTTTTGTTAATCCATCTAGACTATCAACAATATCTTGAATGGTAGTATTATCATACCCTTTTTCTAAAAAGAGTTGTTCTGCAACATCTAATATTTTTTCTACCGTTTGCTCTGGATACTTGTTTCTTGCCATCTCTCTTCCTCATACATACTCTTGGTATGTATAATAACAATTTATTACTCGTTCGTCAACTTTTTTCTTATCTCTTTTTCATATACCTGGCATCTTTGAAGGTTCCGATCTTTTCAATCATTTCATCCTTTAGCATTTTTCCAAGGACCAGTTCTATGGTTTTTACACTTACATCAGGTAGCTTTTCTGCGATGTCAGCTTTCGATATCGGGACTACAGCTCCCATAAGGACCGCCTCAACCCTCTCAGATTTTTTTGCTTTTTTTAGTGCTATCTCCATGAATGAATCATCAAGATCCTTAAAACACCTGTATAAGATCTGAAGGAAATTTATTATAAAAGGCATGTAATCATTTTTGTTTTCATGCCACCCTTGAGATGCCTGTTCAAGTGCTGCATAATAGCTTTCCTTATATTTATTTATCTGGTTCTCAACAGAGATATATCTTCCTATATCATATCCAAAGATATAGAGCATCAGTACCGTAAGAAGTCTTGATACTCTTCCGTTCCCGTCAATGAATGGATGGATGCATAGAAAATCCACTATAAAACATGGTATGAGAAAAAGAACAGATATCTCCTCATCCTGTCTTGCATCATAGAAAGCAAGGATAAGCTGCTCCATTGCCTCCTCTGTATCTTTATGTTTTACCGGAGTAAATCTTACCCGTCTGCTCCCGTCGCTTAAGTATTCCATTATAAGGTTGTCCCTTGTTTTGAGCCTTCCAGCCTCCATAGGATTAACTGATTCTTCGATCATCCTGTGAAACATCAGGATAACTTCTTTTGAAACATCAAGATTTTCATGTTCTGTATGGATGAGACTCAAGGCATCTTTATATCCGGAGATCTCTTTTTCATCATGTGTGAGGGGCGCAGCTCCTGCTACCAGATCCTTGATTCTTTCTTCAGTAGTAACGATACCCTCGATCTCATTGCTGGCCTTAACGGATTCTATCACAGCCTTTTCCCTGAGTTTTTCAAAAGTCTTCTCATACTGGAGCTTTCTTACCTGGTTCCTTGTATTTAGCTCTGATATGATCCCTACTGTTCCAATGATGGTCCCAGGGATCTCTTTTTTTAAAAAAGAATAATCAAACTTCCTCATAACTACCTCTTAAGAAATTTACTACCTAAAATCTATCATTTATTAGGTAGTAAATCAATAACCCATCTTCTCTTTATATTATTCCGACCAAAATGACAATAGGATGCTGTTTTGATCGGAGCATCCTTCCAGACCAGTATCCATCAGCTCTGCTGGTACGACTATATACATATTTATAAAGACAACCAAAAGACCAAGAGAAACCAACAATCGCTCGCAGCCTGTCCTTGCTTTTCATCTGGCGGTTGAACCAAGGAAACGGCTGTGAGCTTCCCCCCGCAGACCTTATGTTATAGAAAGAATCTAAAAAAGCATAAAATCCACGGATTCTATGCTAAAGTTAAGGTCTGCGAAGGGAAGTGACAAGATTTCTTCTGGCGTATATCGCCTGAGGTATCCGTATGTATCACTTACCTGTATTACTACAGGTCCCGCTTCTGGCACACTGCCAACGATCAAGGTCTCCGGTTCAAACATCGTAAGAGATCATCTTTTGCAAGCCCCCCTAGCAATATGTTCTGATCATAAATCAGAGACATCTGCTTTCTCAAGGCATCTGTCCCATATCGCACGAAGCACGGTAAAACTCCATCTTTCAGTTTTGTATTCGCCGACGCATCGGTTGTCCAGGTCTGTGACTGGACAGAAACAGGCGGTCAAGCCATGCCGTTCATCCCATGATCCCCGGCACGCTCTTACCGTGATTCCTCCGTAGACTGTATGGGGCTGATCAGTGCCCGTTCCTCATACGAAAAGGTTGTTTTCACACGATTTTCCTCTCAACGTGACCATATCTTCCTCTGGCAGGCGTCCAGACCTGTGTTTAGTTATTAGTATTGGAAATAATGCGATTGGCTAGATCCTATTCCCAGCAAAAACTTTTTTCATGTCCAGGAAATAAAAAAGCCTATGGGACACCATAGACCGAATAAACAATATTTTGTGCTTATCATAGGAAAACTTTAGACTATATGGTGGTTGCAAAATCCACTCATATTTCCTATAATTAATGCATAAATTGTATTGTTTATAAGGCTTTTCACCATCTGGTGGTTGTGCCTACTCGGTATATGATCGATACCTGAGTTATCCGGAAACGCCAATTTCCAAACAACTTCTTATAACTTTTAAAAAAGTACCTCGCCAAAGGTGCTTTTTTTATTCCCTTAAATAATTCTATTTCAATCCCACCCAAAAATCAATAGATTTGCGCAAATAAACAGTTGTTTTTTATAAGTATTTGTTGCCAATTAAAAAAAATACTTGTATAATACTATTAAATAACCATTAAATAAATTGTTATAAACAATTTAATAACATGTAAAAAACAATTAGTTTAATAGTTAATAACATGTTATTAACCATTAAATAATCTTTTTAGGAAGCCTACTAATAAAAAGTCAATAGGAAATTGAAGAAAGTTGAAAGTATGAAAAATGGAATGACAAACAAACCGCCATGATTTGCCGGTTTGAAAGACTTGATATTGGACAACTGATTATTGCTCTTGGGATTGTGCTTCGAGTTCTCTGTAATGAGCTTTCACTTTGCCATAGTAAATACGGAGAAACTTATTAGCCCCAGCAGTCATGTAGACATAGTAATTCTTACCTTCAGAGCGTTTTCGGTCAAGGAATTGATATACCGGATCGTTAGCTGGTTTATTCTGAAGGATAGTGCTCATAAGCTGAAAAAGAGTCTTCCTGAGCCTTGATGGACCACATTTTGAAGCAGCATTACTTTTACGCTTACGCTGCCCAGACTCATCAACACCTGGATCCACACCAGCATATGCAGTTATAGCTTCACGATGTGTAAAACGGGTGATATCTCCTAACTCTGCTATTAACTGAGGCCCATATGTTTTACCTACGCCATACATGCTCATTACGGTCTCGTATTCAGGCAAGGTAGATGCAAGATCATCCATCTCCTTACGCAGTTTTTCAAGATGTTCAGATGCAAGATTAAGCTGTAGTATGCTCTGCTGGATTATCATCTTGTAGGTTTTGTCTTTTGGAAATACAGCTACAAGTTCCTGTGATAATTCAAAAAGCTCCTGAGCCTTTCCAGTACGGAAGTTGTATTTGTGCTTTTTACAAAAACTTTTATACCGCTCTGTGAATGCTTTAAGACCTATTTTACGGACACAGTCTACATGCCAAAAAGAGTATGCAAAGTCCACCCACTTCTCACTACCGTCTTCTCTGGCAGGACTCTTAAAGAGCTTATTAACACCAGGATATGTATTGTCGAGAAGAGAAATTAGGTTGGCTTTTGCAGCCACTTTCTGCTTCATAAAGAAATCGAATTGTGCATTTAGTGTTTTTAACTGTTCTCGTGTAGTATCCATGCTTGAATACTGTCGCAGTTCTGCCCAGTTGTCAAGAGCATAACGTGCTATCTTGCGAGAATCAGCAGGGTCAGATTTAACATGGCGGAGAGTATTGTCATTTTGGCCTTTGATCAGTTTAGGATTGACTGCTGATATAAAAATATTTGCTTCAGAAAAAACTTTAAGAACAGGTTCATGATAACGACCTGTACATTCGACTACAGCCTTTGTTTCACCTTCAAGGGACTGTATATAAGAGATTAGGTCATTCAGCCCACTTGCTGTGTGCATTACGTCATAAGGACGTTTAACAACAACACCTGCGGGTCTGATGATGGAAACGGTGCTCTTTCCTTTAGAAGCATCAATTCCAACTGCATTGTACATCATAAATAAGGTTCCTCCCCAACATTGAATATGCATGGTGTCCAGCATTCCCCATTGCTTATTCTATCTCCTGTGGTATTAACCGGACGTGTACAAGACAGTCCTACCTACATAAAACGAACAGCTGCAAATGATAAGCTGGCTGACGGGCTTTCT
>JAEEGL010592963.1_pt1 | contig 33831 bp, 29 predicted proteins | sample 9134231 | NCBI WGS metagenome assembly JAEEGL01 (sample SAMN16246548, study PRJNA631951) | gut metagenome | biome: gut microbiome; feature: rumen; material: fiber-attached | host: Bos | place: Iran: Karaj | collected 2018-10 | reverse complement strand
TCACCTACCTCACTAGCTAGGGTGGGCTGATAACCAACGGCAGAAGGTATTCTTCCGAGCAAGGCCGACACTTCGGAACCTGCCTGGACGAATCTGTAGATATTATCGATAAAAAGAAGAACATCCTTCTTCTTTGCATCTCGTAAATATTCAGCCATCGTAAGACCTGTCAGCGGGACTCTCATTCTCGCACCGGAAGGCTCATTCATCTGACCGAAGACCATGATTGTCTTATCAAGAACGCCGGACTCCTTCATCTCACCCCACAGGTCATTACCTTCACGGGAACGCTCTCCGACACCGGTGAATACTGAGTAGCCGCCGTGCTCGGATGCAATATTACGTATAAGTTCAAGAATAAGGACCGTCTTACCGACACCGGCACCTCCGAACAGACCGATCTTACCGCCGCGTGAGAAAGGAACAAGAAGGTCGATGACCTTGATACCTGTCTCAAGCATCTGAGCTGTAGGATACTGGTCGGTAAAAGAAGGAGCGGGCTTGTGAATAGGCATATATGATTCCGCTTCGACCGGACCGCCGTTATCGATGGGGCGTCCCAACACATCAAACAATCTTCCCGTTATCGTCTCACCGACAGGTACCTTGAACGCAGAGCCCTGTGATACGGCTTTAACGCCTCTCATAAGGCCTTCAGTCGCATTAAAGGATACACATCTTACTACACCTCTTCCTCTTTGCTGGAGCACCTCAGCGAAAACATCCTTATCGCTCTCCACTCCATCCTCAGAGGCAATTATCCTGACGCCGTCATTGATTTTGGGGGTCTCACCCAACTTAAATTCACAATCTATGACAGGTCCTATTATCTGTACAACTTTTCCTTCTGCCATAAGGCTTTGCTCCTTATTCTGTTTACAAGTTATCTACCTGGTTTGCACCATTAATGATCTCAGTAAGCTCGTTAGTTATCTTGGCTTGTCTTGCCCTGTTAAACTTGAGTTCAAGCTCCTTCATCATATCCTCGGCACTGTTTGTCGCGTTATCCATGGCAGCAAATCTTGCCGTCTGTTCACACGCGTAAGCATCAGTCATCATTCCGTACACCATCGCATTAAGATAGGTGTCTATAAGAAATCCGAATACTTCATTTACATTAGGATAGTATTGGATCTCTGTTGTTTTTTCTTCCTTCTTCTCATCTGCAAAATACTTACTCACTTCATCAATAGACTTAAGATCTACCGGGGCAAGTCTTATTACTTCGGTCTTCATATTGAGAGCCGATTCCAAATGCGTATAAACAAGATACACAAGGTCATAGCTCTCGATAAGAAACTTCTGCTTGATTACAGACACCACTTCCTGTGCATCAAAGAATGTAGGCTCGGGAAGAGGATAAGAAAAAGAAGCATCAACGTTGTAGCCTAAGTGCAGCAATCTCTCCCTTGCGATCTTACCAAACACATACATCTTATAATCCGTTGTAATACCCTTCTGTGTATTATCAAGGATCTTCATCTGTATGTGTTCTTCGCAAGCCTTGACGATGTTATTGTTATACGAACCCGCAAGGCCCTGATCACCGCACAACACAAAATAGGCGATCTTCCATGTCTGACCTGACACTTTCTGATTTAAAGTAAAGAACGGATTATCAATTGACTCAGTTCTTCTGGTAATATCACCCATCGTATCTACACAATGTTCAAAGAACGGAAGCATCGTATCACGCAAAGCAAGAGAACGGCGTTTCTTTGCAGCACTTACAAGCTGCATTGCTCCGGTCATCTGGGCAATACCCTGAACGCTCCTTATTCTCTTTTTTACGTCATTTAGTGTTTCCATCAGTCTTCTTCTTTGTACTCAGGATGATCGGATATATAACCTTCCTTATAATCCTTCTCAAACTCGTCAATCTTTGAAGCGGTATCGTCCTCGAACTTACCCGTGCTTACGATCTCATTTAAGATGTCCTGTCTTCCAAGCTTAAGCCTGTCCATAAATCCGTCGAGGTACTCGCGGATATCTTCTTTCGCAAGGAAGTTAAGCTTATCGGTAGTTGCAAGATAGAGCATGATTACCTGCTCCTCCATCTCCAAAGGCGCATACTGCTCCTGCTTAAGGACCTCGTTCAAAACAACGCCTCTTTTAAGCTGAAGCTGCGTATTCTCATCAAGATCAGTACCGAACTGCGCGAAAGCAGCCATTTCTCGGGCCTGGGCAAGTGCAATACGCACCGGGCCTCCGACCTTCTTTGTCGCCTTTGTCTGTGCGGCACCGCCTACACGCGAGACTGACAGTCCGACATTAATAGCAGGTCTTTGTCCTGAGAAGAAAAGCTCAGGCGACAGATAGATCTGTCCGTCGGTAATCGAGATAACATTAGTCGGAATATAAGCTGAGATGTCATCTCCCAAGGTCTCGATGATGGGAAGTGCGGTCATTGAACCTCCGCCCTTTTCAACCGAGAGTTTTGAAGCTCTCTCGAGAAGTCTGCTGTGAAGATAGAAAACATCACCGGGATAAGCTTCACGTCCCGGAGGTCTTCTAAGAAGCAGCGATATTGCTCGGTATGCCTGAGCATGCTTACTTAAATCGTCATAGATGATAAGAACATCCTTGCCGTCGTACATGAATTCCTCACCCATAGCACATCCCGCAAAAGGAGCGATGTACTGCAAGGAAGCCGTGTCCGAAGCACTTGCCGCTACAATGATCGAATAATCAAGAGCGCCGTACTTATCAAGCGTATTTACCGTATTGACGATAGTACTCATCTTCTGTCCGATAGCGACATAGATACAGATCGTATCCTTACCCTTCTGGTTAATGATCGTATCAATGGCGATAGCGGTCTTACCGGTCTGACGGTCACCGATGATGAGCTCACGCTGACCTCTACCGATAGGAGTCATGGCATCGATAGCCGTGATACCGGTAGCCAGAGGCTTGTTAACAGGAGATCTGTCAACAATCGAAGGAGCAGGTGATTCAACAGGTCTTGTCTTCGTATATCTTATGATGCCCTTACCGTCGATCGGATGACCCAAAGGATCAACAACTCGGCCGAGAAGTCCTACACCTACAGGCACCGAAACCGTGGTTCTTGTCCTCATGCAGACCGTTCCTTCAACGATATCGTCCGCACCAGACAAGAGAACTACACCGACAATATTACGTTCAAGATTAAGTGCCAGTCCGAATCCGCCTGTCGTAAAAGTAACAAGTTCCGAGAGCATACAGTGCTCAAGACCTGAAACCATGGCAACACCGTCACTTACCGACTGAACGATACCGACTTCCTCGATGTTATCGACATTCTCGAAAGCATCCTCGATTCTCTTCTGCAATGCCTCACCGCTTAACTTCGCAATCTCGGCACTGTCAAAAGATGATGTCGGAGACTCCTCAAACTTGTCGATAGCCTTCTTTATATCATCTCTTATCTTCTCGGGAGAAAAAGAGATATCCTCATCCTGATCCTCGAGGTTTCTTGAACGCTTTACAAAAGAACCGAGTCTTTTAAGCTGACCTTTTACACTGTAGTCATATCTGGTTCCGCGGGCATAGATAACAAAGCCTCCGATGAGTGATTCATCAACATCGAAAGTCAGTTCATACTGCTCTATACCATTCTTAGCTGCGAATGTATCCGCAATCTGAGAGATCTCGAGCTCAGTCATATCGCCTGCAGCGACGACTCTTAAAAGAAGCGGCTTACTGCTCAAGACTGTCCACCTCTTCCCTTACTATGTCCTCGGCGTGCTTATCCGCAAGGCTCTTCAGCTTGTCGTGTTCAACAACATCACCGATTACTCTGCCGGCTACTTCAACGGCAAGATCCGAGATCTCATCTTTCATCTGCTCGATAGCAACCTTCTTCATACGGAACACTTCATTCTCAGCACGCTCAAGTATCTGAGCTGCCTCATCAGAAGCTTTCTTCTTTATGATTTGAGCCTGCTCATCAGCATCGTTTCTTGCTGTTTCAAGAATACTGGAAGCTTCTACACGGGCATCGTTGATAGCCTGCTTGGACTCTTCGGTATTCTGCTCGGCTTCTTCTTTTGCCTTCTGTGCAGCATCAACCTGAGATGCGATCAGCTCTTCTCTTGTCTTTATTACTTTAAATATCTTCTTATAAACAACGAACTTGATGACAAGGAATGCAACCAATACATTTATAACAGTAAAAAGTATCGTGACTGCATATCCGCCCATCTGATCCGCAGAGAAAAGGCTTGACTCTTCCTGCGCTTCAAGCGCCAGAAGGAATAGTGAATTATAATCCATTGCTATTTACTCCCGCTTATTTTACTGTGAAGATCAAAAGGAGTGCTACAACAAGTGCATAGATACACAAGGACTCTATAAATACGATAGCGATAAGCAGCAAAGTCTGTATCTTGCTGAAGATCTCAGGCTGTCTTGCACCCGCATCGAAAGCATGTGCAGCGGCATTACCCATACCGATTGCAGCACCCATTGAACCGAGACCGATTGCAAGGCCGGCGCCAAGCATCGCCATAGCACGGGGTTCTATCGCAGCTGTCGCATCAAGCAGGACATTTGCAAAATTAATAAGATTCATAATCTACCTCCAATAATCAGACTGCTGCAACTTCTGCAGTGTCATTTGTTTTCTTATTCTTCTTCTCTTTCTTAGCGTGTTCTTTCATCTCAAAGTGTTCTCTTGCAGTCTCGCAGATCTCACCTATGTAGTAAGTAGTAAGATAAGCGAAAATAACGGCCTGTAACGCACCGTCAGCAATATCAAACCAGAGACCAAGTAATCCGGGAACGATAATCGGTACTACAATGTGGATGAATTCCATGAATACGAAAGCACCGAAGACGTTACCAAAAAGTCTCAACGCGAGCGAGCAGGGCTTGATGATCATATCAAGGATCTTAAACGGCAAAAGGAACCACAGGGGCGAAGTAAGTGATGCCCAGAATCCCTTAATACCTACGAATCTTATAGAAGCATATATTACATATAAGATCGCGATTACAGCCATTGCCACAGGGAATGCGATATTCTTCGCAGGAGGTGTAACGTTAAATACGGATATAACATTACATCCCGCTATTACGATCGCGAGAGTTCCGGTAAACGGTGCAATATGACGTGACTCTTCCTTGGTAAGACCGAAGCCAACTCCTATAGACACCTGAAGGTCTACAAGCATCTCGACAAAAGTCTGCTTTGCAGAAGGCTTTATCTTCGCCTTTGCAGACATGTATCCGAGAAGGATGATCATGATTATAACCGCGATCCAAGTCACGATAACGGCATCCGTAAGAAGGACTCTATAGTCACCGATCGTAAAATACTGCTTCGTCTGAAGGATCGCACCATTGATCTCTTCTCCGATATCACCTACGGAGAAATGCTCCTTAAGGTGTGTCAAAAACGAAGCCCAAAACCTTTCAAACCAACTCATTTAAGCTATCACCTTCTTAATCAGTTAGTACCGAATATACGGTCACCTGCATCACCAAGACCCGGTACGATGTAGGAATTCTCATTAAGTCCTTCATCTTTTGCAGCACAGTAGATCTTAACATCGGGATGATCCGACTTTAATCTCGCGATACCGTCGGGGGATGCAATAAGACACATAAACTTGATGTTATCTATCTTCTGTTCTTTAAGATATGTAATCGCCGCGGAAGCGGAACCTCCTGTGGCGAGCATGGGATCCAGTACGATAACTTCCCTCTCGTTAATATCCTCGGGAAGCTTGCAATAATAAGTATGAGGTTCCACAGTAACAGGGTCACGGTAAAGGCCGATATGGCCAACCCTTACATTCGGAAGAAGCTTAACCATTCCGTCAACCATACCAAGACCTGCACGAAGGATTGGAACGATCGCAAGTGACTTATCCGCAAGAACTCTGGTGTGGGCAACCGCAATCGGAGTCTCGATATCGACTTCCTGCATAGGAAGGTCGCGGGTAACCTCGTAAGCCATAAGCATGGCAATCTCGGATACGAGTTCGCGGAACTCCTTGGTTCCTGTATTCTTATCACGAAGATGTGAGATTTTGTGCTGTATCAGCGGGTGATCAAAAATAAAAACATTATCATCTGCCATAGCCGTAACTCCCTTATTTAGATAGGATCACTTAAAGTTCTTCTGTTCAATGTCACACATCTGTCCGACACGCTCAGCATGTCTTCCGCCTGCAAATTCTTCCTCGAAGAAGCAATCTACCATAGCAAAAGCAATCTCGGGACCAATTACTCTTGCACCGAATGCAAGAACATTGGCATCGTTGTGCTGACGGCACATTCTTGCCATGTACTCGTTATTGCAAAGACCGCATCTTATGCCCTTGAACTTGTTGCAGACCATAGAGATACCGATTCCCGTGCCGCAGATAGCTATACCTCTGTCAGCTCTGCCCTCGAGAACATCGGTTGCAACCTTCTGTCCTGCCTCAACATATGAAAAACGCTCGGTAGAAGATACTGCACCGCCGTCGATTACCTCAAAGCCCTTGGACTTAAGATGACCGATAACAAGCTGTCTCATGTCATAACCTGCGTGATCTGATGCGATAGATACTTTCATATATCTCTCCTTATGTGCTTGAATTTCTTTGCGCCTGAAGCGTAATCGCCAACGATATCACCGTTGCCGTAAATCTTGTACTTATAAGAAACGAGTCCTTCAAGTCCGACCGGACCTCTCGCGTGAAGTTTGCTTGTGGATACACCGACTTCAGCACCAAAACCGTATCTGAAGCCGTCCGCAAATCTAGTGGAGCAGTTAAGCATAACGCTTCCCGAGTCAACCTTGTTCATAAAATACTCGGCGCGATCCTTATTCTCCGTAATGATAGCGTCCGTGTGTCCGGAACCATATTTGTTTATATGATCAACAGCCTCATCTATGCTGCCGGTGATCTTGATCGAGACTTCATAATCCAGGTACTCATGGTGCCATTCACTTACCTCATTCTCGTAATGGATCTTAACGTTCTTATCCTCAAGAGCACTAACAAGTCTGGGAAGTATATCTTCAGTCCTCGACTTATCCACAAGGATAGTCTCGGTGGCATTACAAACGGAAACATACTGAGTCTTTGCATCAACCGCTACCCTTACGGCCTTGTCAGGATCTGCAAACTCATCGATATATGTGTGGCAAACGCCATCTGCATGTCCCATAACAGGAATATTGGTGTTGTTCATGATGTACTGAACGAACTGATTGGAACCTCTGGGGATAAGAAGGTCAATGTACTCTGAAAGTGAGAGCATGGCATTAACTTCCTCACGGCTCTCCAAAAGATTGATCCAGCCTTCGGGAAGTCCGTGAGCCAATGAAGCCTCATTAATGATTTCATAAAGGACCTTATTCGTCTCCAATGCCTCTTTGCCGCCCTTAAGAAAAACTGCATTTCCGCTCTTAAGGCAAAGGGACGCGATCTGTATAAGAGCATCAGGCCTCGACTCGAAAATAACACCTATAACACCTATAGGACATGTAACACGGTAAAGCTCCAGGCCGTCATCAAGTGTCGTGTGAAGCTTGATGTGACCTACAGGATCTTCAAGACCGATAAGACTTCTTATACCGTCAGTAACATCAGCAAGCTTGCTCTCATCAAACCTCAAGCGCTTATAAAGAGGACCTGACAGGTTCTCGTTCTGAGCCTTCTCAAGATCAATGCGGTTAGCATCAAAGATCTTCTCTTTGTTATTTGTGAGTGCAAAAGCTATGGCGTCTAATGCGTCGTTCTTGGTTTTACTGTCCAGAAGAGCCATCGTGAAAGAAGCCTGTTTGGACATATGAGCTTTTTTAATAAGATCAGACATAAACGTACCTTCCAAAACTCAATAGATTATAACATTCATATTACAAGTATTTAAGTAAAGTTATGAACATTTATTGTCAAATTCTTTTTATGTTATCAGACGAAACAGTGCCGTTTTTTGATTATTTTCATTCGAAAAATGTTCGTAATGTTCATAACTCTGTCGATAACCTTAAAACAAGCCTTTCAAAACTTATGAACCTGTTAAGTGCGTTAAAACGGGCATCAAAAATAATTTTTCGTTTGGGTTACAAAATTGTTGCATTTTCCTTGCCAGTCTGATAGATGCCTTATTTACGGCATTTCTGAGATGCCGAACATAAATTGTCAAATGAAGTGTCCACCGTACAAATACACCCAAAAATCAAAAAAAGATATTGACATGCGTTTTTTTGACAATAGTATAATTACTCGTATGAAAATCGTTCTGACATGCCTGTTCGGTCTTGAAAGTTGTGTACGTGATGACCTCACGTCGATCGGCTATACATCCGACAAAATAAGGGTTTCTGACGGATTAGTAACCCTCGATTCCGATGATGACACATGGGAATCTGATGTGGCACGTGTCAATATGTGGACCAGGCGTGCGGAGAGGGTGCTTTTCGAGGTGGGTAACTTCCCTGCCAAAGAGTTTTCAGAGCTTTTTGACGGTACTTGCAGTCTTCCCTGGGACGACTTTATCCCCTCAGGATATGCGTTTGTTATTAACGGCTACTCGAGAAAGTCGAAGCTCTACGGTATAAGCGCATGCCAAAGCCTCGTTAAGAAAGCTATTGTTAAGTCTCTTTGTAAAAGCCGCGGGTTAGGAAGCGACGGCATTATCGCTGAGGACGCGGCCAAGGGACTTGTAAGGGTTCAGTTTGGTATAGTTAATGATGTAGTTTCTATAATGATAGACACCTCAGGCGAAGGACTTCATAAAAGGGGTTACCGCCCTTTAACGCATGAGGCTCCCATCAGGGAGACACTTGCATCCGGTATGATCACGCTCTCGAAGTACAGACCTTACGGTGCTGAAGCCCTCGCAGATCCGTTCTGCGGTTCCGGTACGATACTTATCGAAGCTGCCATGATGGCATGCAATATAGCGCCCGGAAAGAACAGACACTTCTCTTACGAGAGTCTTCCCTACATCGGTGAATACGCAAGAAAGAAGGCTTATGAGGAAGCCGTCAGTCTGGAAGATTCCGAGCCCACGGATGACATCTTCTACTTTGGATCCGATATCGATTCCAAAGCAATCGAGTCTTCAATACGCAATGCGAAGGCTGCGGGAGTGTCAGAGCACATCAAATTTAATGTTGCCGATGCTGCAACAAGGACTCCGTCCGCATTTGAGAAGATAACGGGTTTCCAAAGGACCATGGTCATAACAAATCCTCCGTATGGCGGAAGACTGATGACACCGGAGGAGGCAGCCGGGATCTATAAGATGATCTCTTCTTTATACCTGACTTCAAACGGTTTCTGCCGCCCGGGCATGAGACTATCAGTTATCTCCCCTGACGATTCATTTGAGATCGCCTGCGGCCACAAAGCACATAAGCGATTTAAGCTTTATAACGGCAATATAAAGTGCCAGCTTAATAACTACTTTAAGCTCCATTCCTGATGAAATAGAACATAAACTGTTGGAGAATCCCTGCAGTGTCAGGGTATTTCTCTGCTTCAAAGTGTCCTCCGTAGTATTTATCTTCTATGCGCTTGATCCACACATCAACGGGGAAGCGTCCCACTCTATGGAAGCCGAACAGCATAACACAATTGGCAACCTTGGTGCCGACGCCGTACATTGAAGTCAGAGCCTCATAAAGCTCATCGTCACTAAGAGCGGCAAGCCCCTCAGGCGTAAGCTTTCCTGCATTAAAGTCATCAATAGCAGATAATATATAAGCTGTCCTGTACCCCGCACCAATGTCGTTAAGCTCGCCGGCCGTAAGTTCGGAAGCCTGCTTTACGGTCGGGAAAGCATAGAACACATTCTTTGACGGCTTAATAAACGGCTTATCAAGACTCGGAGCTTTTATCTTAGTGCCTGCCAGGGCTGAGAACCGGTCAACACAGGTGGTGATTGAAGGAATGGATCTTCTTTGGGAGATGATATATGAGATTACCGTCTCGAATACATCCTGCTTAAGTATTCTTATTCCTTCACCAAACGCGATTGATTCTTTCAGGAATTTATCCTTATTATCTATACTCTTAACTACCTTTTTGTAATCCCTGTCAAGATCAAAGTAATTACTCCAAATCTGTTCAAACTCATCCTCATCACAAGAAAAGGCAAAATCTTTATTACCGAGATCTGCGATCTGAAGATATTTACCGAATGCAACAAGTTCGGTATGTGTACTGTCTATGGGATGAATGCGGAACGCCTGTCCGCTGTCGGCTATCTTTATGGGATCAAAGAAATCTATGTGTTTCGTGTACATTATTTTAACCTCGGTTTATAATAGCATATATCTTTTTTATGAGGACATACGAATGAAGCTCACAGACATCTATAAACAAGACAAGACTATACTTTCTTTTGAGATTTTCCCGCCTAAGGCCCAAGAGGAACTTGATAACATTGACGAGACACTCGAGATGCTTTGTGACTTAAAGCCCGATTACATATCCGTAACCTTTGGTGCCGGGGGCTCATCTAACAACAACAAGACTATTGCCATATGTAACAAGATAAAGGAAAAGTACCACACGGAGCCCGTTGCTCACTTAACGTGCCTTTCTTACGATAAGCCGGAAATCGACGAGTTTTGTAAGGAACTTGAAGCAGCCGGTATCGAGAACATCCTTGCTTTAAGAGGCGATGTTAATCCCAACGCCCCTTCAAAAGGCGTTTTCAATTATGCAAGTGAGCTTATCGAGTATATCCGTCCCAAGACTAATTTCTGTATTGCAGGAGCATGCTACCCTGAGTGCCATACGGAGTCACCTGACAAGGTTGCTGATATGCGTAATCTGAAACACAAGGTGGACGCAGGTGCCGAGGTTCTCCTGTCGCAGTTGTTCTTTGACAACAAGTACTTTTTCGATATGGTCGAAAGTGCGCGCATTGCAGGTATCGACGTGCCGATCACGCCCGGCATCATGCCCTGCCTTACCGTTAAATCCATTCAGAGAATGGTGTCCACATGCGGTGCAACACTGCCTTTGAATTTCCAAAGAATAATCGAGCGCTATGGCGAAAAGCCGGAAGCATTCCTTGATGCAGGCCTCGCTTACGCCATAAGCCAGATCATCGATCTTCTCACGACAGGCTGTGACGGCATTCACCTTTATACAATGAACCGTCCCTCAGCTGTAAAGAGGATCTGTGACGGTATCAAGAATATCATCTGATATAAGTAAAAATACAAATTAAAAAGCCGCGGCAACAACCGCGGCTTTCTTTATGCTTATTATCTTGCGATCAAACGCAGGTATAACCACCATCAACTGCGATAGCCTGACCTGTAACGTAGCTTGACTCCTCAGCACCGAGGAAGACAGCAACGGAATTGAGCTCACCCTCGTTACCATATCTCTTCATAGGAACAGACTGGTTAGCGAATGCCTGGAAGTACTCAGAGTTCAATGTCTCTGTTGTAAGCTCTGTATAGAAATAACCGGGGCAGATAGTATTAACAGTAATGTTTGATGTAGCAAGCTCAGCTGCAGCACCTCTTGAGAAGTTAACAACAGCACCCTTTGTTGTGTGATAAGCAATTGTAGGGATTGCAGTGTTACCTACGAGACCGTAGATAGATGCGATGTTGATAACACGTCCGTATGTCTGCTTGCCCTCAGCCATAGCCTCCTTCATGAGGTTAACGAAAGCCTGAGAAACAGAGAATACAGAAGTAAGATCGAGGTTCAATGTGAAATCCCAATCCTCTCTCTTATAATCTACAAAAGGTGTACCTGTACCTTTCTCTCCGCCTGCATCGTTGATGATTACTTCGCAGTGACCGAAGTGATCCTTAACAGCCTTAACTGCATTTGCAATGGACTCTGCATTTGTAACATCACAAGCGACAGGAAGTACATCAACTCCGTACTTCTCAGACCACTCCTTAGCACTTGCCTCGAGTCTCTCAATTCTTCTTGCAAGAAGAACGAGGTTAGCTTTCTGCTGAGCAAAACCTTCAGCCATCTGCTTACCTAGACCGGATGAAGCACCTGTGATTGCTACTACTTTTCCTGAATAATCGAACATTCCTGGTTTCCCCCTATAGGTTTATTTTTTAGACTGTTCTGATTATAAACAAATTTCCGGTCCGCATTTGTAAAAATATTAAGTGAAATATACCTCACAAACAAAAAAAGGCACTTTAATTGCCTTTTTTTGAACATTAATCTTCAAATAAAAGTCATTTGGGTTTGTATATGGACGAATTCTCCAAGGCGAAGACTCTGTCTGTCATCTGCCCCGGCTCGACCTTTCCCATCTCCTTCTCGAAGATGTACATGCGGCTGTCCATCATATCGATCTCGTGGAGCATAAAGGCTTCCGGGGTCGCAGGTGTTGTAATGGCACCATATTCCAATGTTCCGTGATGGGAAGCTATCATATGCTTGATCAAACGGACATCCTCTTCACCGTATGAGCCTCGTTCCGCTTCCTTATCCACCATGCTCATACCCATAACCGCATGGCCGAACAGCCTGCCGTCAACAGAATAATCAGCTGATCCCAGTTCATCCGTATCAAGTTCAAATATCTTGCCTATATCGTGAAGTGCTGTTCCGCATATTAGAAGTTCACGGTCCAATGTTCTATAGACATCGCACGTCTTATAGGCCATATATACCATTCTGAACGTGTGATACAAAAGGCCGCCGCGTATATCGTGATGGATACTGTGAGCCGCGGAAGACTTGCAGAATTCATCGTGGTACTTATTAAGCATTCGTATAGTTAAAGCTGCAGGGCTCATATCCGAAGAAGGTACATTCAGATTATCGTAATCATATTCACGGCCGGTCGACTTCTTAATAAGGTCAACTATGCTTTTGAACATATAATCAGTCGAATACGGAGGGGACTGAACGAATTTCTCCACAACCGCTTCCGGATCAGGACAAATGCCTATATTCTCGACCGTAAAGTTCTTCTTGTTGTTATAAGTCTTAACATTAAATGTAAGATCAACGACTTTACCGACATCAACACCGATAAGATTCATGGAGGAAACAGTCTTATCAAAGAAATTGGCCTGTATCTTATCCACACCGTCAGTAAAAACAAAGTTTACAAACGGCTTGTCTGTCTTAGATACTCTCTCATTCATCTCGAGAACGAGAACCGTGAAATTATAAGTGCTTCCGATCTCAGTATCGTTAAACTTACCCAGATTCATACGTTACCTTCTGTTCTACCCTTCTCAAATGCGCTTAAGTTACCGGGAATAGTCTTAGGCTTTGATGCAAAAGCTTCTTCAACAGCCTTACGCCAATCATCATCGGATGCCCCGAGATAATTAGACAAAGCACCGAGCATTACGATATTGGTAGCTTTAGTGGTTCCTGCAGTCTCAACCGACAACCCTGTCGCATCTATGGAAACGATACGGGCATCGCCGTTTGATGCCGCCTTAAGTGAATCGATAACGCCTTCAGGATACTTCATCTGGCCCATCAAAACAGGAAGAGACTTGATCTGCTGTGTATTCACGATCATAGTTCCGCCCTTCTTGAGGAGCTTGGCCCATCTTACTGACTCAACTTCTTCAAACGAGAGAATGAAGTCAGCCGTTCCCTCTTCAATGATAGGGGAATGAACCTCGGGAGCGATCTTCACATAAGTAACGACAGAACCTCCTCTCTGGCTCATTCCGTGAACCTCAGACACCTTAACATCGAGTCCCAAGTTCATAGCAAGTATGCCGAGAAGCTTACCTGCGATCAGTGTTCCCTGTCCGCCGACACCGGCTAATACTATTGATGCATTGATATTATCCATCTTCTTACTCCTCCGCCTTCGAAAGTGCGCCAAAACGGCATACATTTACACAAAGTCCGCAGTTGTTACATGCCTCGGCATCAACCACCGGGAATCCGTCAGCATCCATGATTAAAGCAGGACACATGATGCGTCCGCAAGCACCGCACTTACGGCACTTATCGTAATCCACAGATACTTCAATGCCCTTCTTAGCTCTTCCGGTAGGAATAAGAGCACAAGGTCTTCTGGCGATAACTACAGAAACAACTTCACGCTCAAGCTCTTCCTTAATAACCTTCTCACACTCGAATGTATCAACGGGATCAACCACGCGGATAGCTTCGGGGCGAACGCCCAAGCTCTCACAGAGCTTCTCCAATGATACGGCAGGAGCAGCTTCAAGCCTGATATTCATACCGGTTGAAGGATTCTGCTGATGTCCCGTCATTCCCGTAATCGAGTTATCGAGAATGATAAGTGTTATCTGGCTGTCGTTATAAACGGCATTCATAAGGTTCGTAACACCTGAGTGCAGGAAGGTCGAATCACCGATAACACCTACAGTATTACGTGAATCAGCGTGGTCAGTCGCCTTGTCAAAACCATGAGCCATACCAACTGACGCACCCATGCAGACAACTGTATCAACAGCCTGCATAGGAGGCAGCGCGCCCAATGTATAGCAACCGATATCGCCGGTAACATTAACCTTTAATCTCTTGAGGGCAAGATAGAGACCCTTGTGAGGACATCCGGCACAAAGCACGGGAGGACGTCCGGGAATCTGAGGGAGTTTATCCGCATCAAATGCAGAAGCAGGCAAAGCCTCATCAGAAAGCTTCTCTTTGATCAGTCTTGCCGAATACTCGCCAAGCAAAGTAAACAGCTCCTTACCCTCACACTTAACACCCATAGCCTTGATCTCGGTCTCAAGGAAGGGATCTAACTCCTCAATAACAACAAGTCTGTCAACTTTGGATGCGAAGTCCTTGATAACAGACTCGCAAAGAGGCCATACAAGGCCTAACTTAAGGACGCTCGCGTCAGGAAGAGCATCCCTGACATACTGATAAGCTGCGCCGTCTGTAATGATGCCTAACTTGGTATCACGTAGTTCAATCTTATGAAGACCGACTCCCTCGGGATCTGCTGCAACATCATCAATTATCTTTCTTGTTCTGTCCTCAACCACAACATGCTTACCAATCGCATTAGCAGGCATCATGACATACTTGGGAGGATTCTTCTCATAGTCCTTGATAGTGATGGGAGCCGCATCCTCAACGGATACAACCGATCTTGAGTGTGATACACGGGTATGAAGTCTTAAGATTACAGGCGTATCGTACTTCTCACTCATCTCGAAAGCATACTTCGTAAAAGTCCTGCACTCCTCGGAATCGGAAGGCTCAAGCATCGGGACTTTTGACGCACGTGCATAGTTACGTGAATCCTGCTCATTCTGTGAAGAATGCATTCCGGGATCATCCGCAACACAGAAGACGAGTCCTCCGTTAACTCCCGTATATGAAACAGTAAAAAGAGGATCGGCGCACACGTTCATACCAACGTGCTTCATACATGTCATAGCTCTTCCGCCTCTTACCGAACAGCCGATAGCAGCCTCAGCTCCGCACTTCTCGTTAGGTGCCCACTCACAAGCTACTTCGGGATACTTTGCTATTTCTTCAGTGATCTCTGTACTAGGTGTACCGGGATAAGATGAGACAAACTTAACACCGGCCTCATATGCGCCCCTCGCAACGGCTTCGTTGCCCAGCATAATCTTCTTCATGTGTCACTCTCCAAAGTTCTAATATGAACCTTGATTGTATCACAATCAGAGTATTGTCTCCATTCCATACTTATAGGGAACAAGCCCGAGACTCTTATAGAACTTAAGAGCACTTTCGTTGCCTTCCCAAACATTTAAAGTCAGGTTATGGCAGCCGATTTCCCGCGCATAGGACTTAATGTGCTCGTAAAGCTTCTTTCCTATGCCCTTCCCTCTCATGCTCTCGTCAACACACAGGTCATCGAGGTACAAAGTCTTGATATCAGTGAGGATATTGTTTCCGGGGTGCTGCTCGATAACACAGAAGGCATACCCCATAACAACATCGTTATCATCAGCATAAACGAAAACAGGGCGAAGCTCGTTGCCTATCATCGCGAAAAGCTCCCTGTCATTATATTTTCGACAGTTTGCCTTAAACAAGTCAGGGCGAAGCTCGTGGTGAACCTTAAGCACCTGCGAAAGCAGGTCCGCAAGCCTGGGGATGTCGTTCTCACACGCAAGTCTTACTGAAGACATGTCAGGTTCCGGTGTTCCTGTAAATATGGCGCTCGGATGCGAGCATGGATCTGACGTAGGACGTGACCGCATTAGACCAGACTGTATATCCGGAATTATTCATATGAACGTAACCGTCGCTTGAATAGTCCGCAAACAACTCATCAGTACCATTCTTAAGCGGTGTATTGATATCAATGAAATCAAGGCCATTCTCGGCACAGTACTCGCTCATGAGAACATTAAGCTGGTCGATCTTCTCATTTGTAAGTCCGGGCGTCTGATCTGAATTACAGCGTGGTGTCGTCGACACGATAAAGACGCGGATACCGGGGTTGGTATTGATGATCTCATTGACGTAATCAACATAACGGGTAAATACAGCATCGGGCTCAGTGCCGACAAGATCGTTAGTACCCATGCAGATGAATACCTTCTGAACATTTGCAAGGCTTAAAAGCTCACACGCACGCATCTCCATATCATTGTACTGAAGCATATAGCCGGAAACGCTGTTCATATCGGTAAGGAACGAGTAGCTTACTCTGGCGTAGACCTGAACATCTCCCAAAAGACCGCTTCCCTTCGCACTAAAATACATCGGGAAACCTGCAGTAACCGAGTTTCCTACAAAAGCTGCGTCAGAGAAGTAATTACGCAGAACATCATCGCTGATGCCTGAAGTATTCACCTCGATCTTGCGTCCGGGCATGAGACCGCGGTTAACACAGTTGACGGCAAAAGAATTCCTGTTAACAAAGTAGTTGTAAAGATAATCGATATTCAAAACCCCGTTCATCGCGTCACAAAGAGCACTGGTCTCCGCAGGAAGAGGATTACGTCCGTTGAACGCCTTGAAGAAAGTCTCAACTACTCTTGCAGGTGTCGATGCCTTGGCAAGAGCTACGTATTCATCGGAGAATATAAGATCGTATGCAACCTGTCTGCAGTTGGTTCTAAGATAAACAAGATCCGTAGCAACAGTATTGATCTCCTCGTCCGTATAGTTATGAACGGTAAAATACTTAAACAGATTCGAAACAAAATTATAGTGGCTCTCTGTCGGAACAAGTTCCACCGTAGGAGCACTCGTACTTCCCGAGTAAACACCGTAAGTAGCGCAAAGATTTGCCCACTCAACGGAATTGATAAATCCCATCAATATATCGCGTCGTTCTGTTCCTGACTCAAGAGCAGTCACCCATACAGACAAACCCGTAGCATCAGGATCACGGTTAAAGAATACATGATAAAGCGTGGTTACATAGGACGTGTCATCAGCATTAAGATTCACATATTCATCGCTGTTAAGAATTCCTGTTGCAACCTCAGCGGCATTAACATCACCGTTAAGAAGAGCATTGGTCCAGTCAGCGTAGCCCTGTGCATCCGGATCTCTTCCCAAAGCATAGTTGTACAGACGCGTTACAAACTGCCCGGCTCCGGGATTCGGAGCGGCATTGACGGACACCGTAAACAAAGGCGTCTCAAGAATAAATATAACAGCAGCAAGAGCTGCAAGAATCCTTACTGTTTTACGCATACGCATATAATAACACCTTTTTTTGAAATAAATGAAAGAAAAATCCCGAAATCTTACGATTCCGGGATTTATATGGTGCGGCCGACGAGACTTGAACTCGTATGGGGTTAACCACACGCCCCTCAAACGTGCGCGTCTGCCAGTTCCGCCACGGCCGCGCTTGTTGTCTTTCGACAAATGCAAGAAAGATTATATTGATATGGCTTCACTCTGTCAAGCAGTTTTTGAGACAGGGTTTAAAAGAAAAAAGAACCCAGGCAAAACAGAGGTGCCGTTATAAGCGTGAGCAATACACTTACAACAATACTTGCCTTCAATCCCCCGTCTTTAAACCGTCCTAGGCCAAGGTAAACAGGAAATAGTCCTACGTAGTATCTGTAGAAGCTATCAGTGGGACAGTCAACATAAGGATCTCTTATCGTCATACATATAGCAACGATAAACAAAACCGAATAAATCACAGCAACAACTGACGGAATATTGAGCCCTCTTCTTCTCATTATCATCACCTCTTTAACTGCAAGAGTGATTACAAGAGCCAAGAACAGTAGCGATAACACCTCATTTACAGTGAACATAATACGTGTATCCAGTCCGTCATATGTATAGGAATCAGTAAAGATCACTTTAAACGATATCCATGTTGTCTTTAAAACATTTGATTTTATCCTTATCCAGTAATCATACTGGGCATCCATGAATAACCGCCAGCTTCCGAATCTTAACTGTAGAAAAACAGGATAAATCAGGCTTAAAGCAGTCGCCGGAGCAAAACACATAATAATATCTGCTAACCTCTTCTTTATGTGCTGCTTATCCTTAACAGCTCTAATGACCATCCCTGCGAAAACAGCAAAGAAAAGAAGAGAACCGGTATTTCTCGTTAAAACCGAGAGTCCCAAAACAATGCCCATGAGCCATGCATATTCATCTTTAATGAAAAGATAGAATACCAGCAAAGTAAACATGAAGAAAAGTGACTCCGTGTATTCAATTGAAGTGAATAAACACATCGGAGATAAGGAAACCACGATGAGCACCAGAAGAGGATTAGAACAGATACGGGTCTGTGACAGTATCCGTTTAAGCAAAAACAGAGAAATCAAATAAGCAAATTGATTGATTACGACAAGACCTGCATCTCCCGTGAACCTGATGATAAGAGGTATCACAGGGAAAAAGACAGTCATCATTTCATGGTAATAACCCAATTGAGCTATATTTCTGTAGTGGAATGCATCAAATAAACCGAGAACCTCAGGATATGATACATGTGTGATCAAAAGGATCACAATAAACAGAAGCTTGGATCCCAGAAAGCAAAGGATAACATCCTTATTGTCTGTCAGTTTTTTTACCATGTGATGATTATAGCATTGAAGGATAAAAAAATAACACCGGCGAATGCCGATGTTATCCTGGTGAGCCATGGGGGACTCGAACCTCCGACCCACAGCTTAGAAGGCTGTTGCTCTATCCAGCTGAGCTAATGACCCACATATGACTAACAGATTCTATACTATTTTCTTTCAGTTGGCAAATACATTTTTTATAGCTTTTTTACATCAAATATTTTGGTGTATCCGCAATATGTACAGGTCGCCTGATTATTAAGTGCATGAAGCACCATCTTGCCTCCGCACGAAGGACAAATAAGATCGGCCTCAGCAGGTGCCCGGTAAAGATCATCAAAGTGATAGCCGGTCCTGTTCTCTATATAAAGCTTCAGTGCATCGATTGCCTTGCGCTCCCTGTCTGTTATACCGCCGCTTCTTGCTATGTTTTCAGCACAGACTGCAAGATCGACCAAAGCGCCCCTATCAGTCACTCTGTCCAAATGCATCTTTACCGTAGCGAATGATGTCTTGCTGTAATTAGTATATCTTTGGAAATACTTCTTATAATCAGAAGGAATCCTCTTGTCATATGAAGCTTTATTCATGATCTTATAAAGCTCACTTATCTCTGTCTCACTTACAAGCTCATCCATACTGGCAACATACCAGGATACTGCGGCTGCGGCAGACAAATAAAGGAAGTATTCTCTTTGCTCGGGGTCAAGAGTTGCAACAGGAGCGCTCAAAGGCTCAACAAACTCCTTGGCATTACCCTCAGTAAATACGGTATTTCCATGTTTCTTCGTATAAGACTGTGACTGTTCCTGAGTCTGAGTCTGAGCCTGAATCTTTTGCTTCTGAAGTTCTATCTGAGCCTGCTTATTCTGATACTCAAGCTCCATCTGTTTCCTTTGATTCTCATATTCGCTCATCTTAGCGGCAGCTTCAGCCTTGCGGGCCTCGGCTTGCGCGTTATCCTGAACATACAAAGCATTAACGGCACCTGCAGCCGCACTGGCAATAGCTTTCTCAAGCAATCTGGAAGCAAAACCCATAACTCTATCCCCTCTTCCATAAGACTTACGATAATGATACCACATCGAAAAGCAAGAAATAAAAAGAAGCACCACACATGTGATGCTTCTTTAATCTGGAGCGGGTGATGGGTCCGATTCCCATTAACACAACATCACATAACAAAAACCCCGAGTAAAAAACTCGGGGTTTTTCTTATCTGGAGCGGGTGATGGGAATCGAACCCACGTGGTCAGCTTGGAAGGCTGAAGTTCTACCATTGAACTACACCCGCATATTGCTTGCGCCGTAAAAACGCTTAAGTATGATACAACACAAGCTTTCAAAAGTCCAATAAAAATTTCAGATAGCTTTAAAGAGGCTCGTTACTCAGGAAAGATGATGAGATATAGAAGCCATCAGCGGTCTTATACCAGGAAGAATCCGTAACAGCAACAACCTGAACCTGCTGATTTCTGGTCAGGGTTCCGACGATATCATACTCTGTAGATGGTCCCTTCCTTACACGGAGGAACTCGCCCTCTGATACAGCAGCATACATAACAACCGGATCAAAAGTAGTCTCAGCCCATGTTACAGCCAGATCATTAGAAGGAAGAGGTCCGGAGTAGACCGTAAGTGTCGTCGTAGGTGTTGTAGTTGTCTCAACAGGTATCGGTGTAGGTGTGATATCAGCAAAGGATGTCTCTGTAGGTTCCTTATCTTTACCACAAGCTGCAACAGCTCCCATAATGGAAAGAACACATGCGACGGAAACTATTTTCTTAATGCTTGTTTTCATCACTCAAAGGCCTCCGGAAAAAATTCTAATACTATTATATACTTTTTTTCTTTTCTTCAAATAACTTTTATCAAGAGATTTTGTTATCGGAAAGAAGGTAAAAAGCTTCGTGATCCTCCCACTTGCCATTAATGTGCATGTAGGAAATGCGTTTCCCCTCATAAGTAAACCCGCATCTTTTAATAAGATTCAGCGATTTCTCGTTATTAGGCAGGATAAAGGCCTCTATCCTGTGCATCTTCATGATCTCCATTATCATTTCGCAGGACGCGGTCAAAGCCTCTGTCATGTAGCCTTTCCCGGTCTCGTTCTCATCAAGGTGGTACCCCACACTGCAGCTCATCATGCCGCCGTATGCGAAATTAAAGAAAGAAACGCGCCCTATTATGTTCCCGGGCTCACCCTTAGGCATGATATAAAGCGGCACGAGTCTGCCCGCCTGATACTCAGTTGCGTCATACTTCAAGTAATCACGCTGTGTCCACATCGTGAAGTAGCTATCGTCATGAGTCTGGGACCACTTCCTGTGAAACTCGCGGTTGCGCGCAAGATAACCAGCAACATTGCGTGCACAGGAACGCTTAAGCACAGCAAGCCTCAGCCTTTGTGTCTCCATCGCGAAAAGCTCATAAGCCCGTAACACTTCTTTCAACTCGTACATAGCACTAGTATCGCATGCTTAAGGCCAAAAAGAAACTTGACTTTACATACCCTTCCCCATATAATCGTAACGCTGACGGATAGCCTCAAAGCCTGTTTTCAGTTATGGTGGGATTAGTTCAGCTGGTTAGAGCGCCAGTTTGTGGCACTGGAAGTCATGGGTTCGAATCCCATATCCCACCCCACTTTTTATACCCAGTATAATCAGGCTTCTGTCACTGGGGTGTAGCCAAGGGGTAAGGCACGGGTCTTTGACTCCCGCATTCGTAGGTTCAAATCCTGCCACCCCAGCCACATTGAATTTATAAGGGTTGTCTTTACGGACAATCCTTTTTATTTTGTCAGCTCAATCTCCTGCCCGTTAAGCTCTGAGAATCCGTTATAGTTAGAATAGACGCTGATATTAGCAGTTCCTCTGTCGGGATAATTAACGACACTGATTGCATTTTCGCCATTAACTTTTATGTAGATCATATAGTAGTCTTCAAAAAGGATATCCTCAAACTTCGAGTACTCGTTCTCATAAACGTAGTTTATAAGGTCAGGTACCGCTTCATCGTCAATAGAATCCACATTTACTTCGACACCGCTTACTGTGTACGCGGTATCAGCAAACAAGGAGTCATAATCATCACCGTACCTGTAATCTCCAAAGTAGATGTTATCAATTCTGACATCAATTGTATAATTATCCGGAAGATCGTACTGTTCCGTAAGATAAGTCTCAAAATCACTCTGATAGTCTTCATTATAGAAAAGAAACGTATCCGTTAAGGTGTCATAATAATCATCAGTATAAACTACTATGAAATCACCAAACCCGGGCAGCACCGGAGAGGTTACATTGTATGAACAGTCGTCATAATCCTCAATACTGATACTGATGTTCTCAGTCACGCCTTCTCCGTACTTATCTGCAAGATAATCTGTTATTTCCCCACTTACTTTGTTAAGCCTTTGTGCCTTTTTATACCCGAAAGAGAATCCTGCTATAAGTATTGCTGTTATGATGCTGACAACTACCGCTATTGTGATGATCTTAAGTCTTCTATGTTTTCTTATATAAACAATTCCAAAGATAAGCTGATAAATAAAACAGACAGGATATACAGGTATAACGCAAAGCCATATGAAACAATTGGCAATAGCTTCAAAGCCGTAAATATATGGCCCGCCGAACAGTCCGGACTGGGTTCCGTGAAAGCCATATTCGATCAGACACGCAAAAGGAACATAGCTTGCAAAGAATATAATGGTCCCTATTATTCCCATTATCTTTCTACATGTTGTTTTACTATTGGCATCCATATCGGTTTACCTCCTGTTATTGTGATAATACTACACTTATTTTGATTGTCAAAGTATTTTGTTATCCCCTGTATTTACCGCACCGGTTGATTTAATTGCGGTCATAAATTATAATTCATAGGCTTAATTTAAAATAATGATCCATTAGCTCAGTTGGTAGAGCACTTGACTTTTAATCAAGGGGCCTGGGGTTCAAGCCCCCAATGGGTCACCAATCGAATAAAAACCTCCCTCGCTACGTACTCGGCGTTTCACGCCTGCGTAAGTCCGCTCGGGGAGGATTTTTATTCTCCAAATTCGCAGCACAGGCTGTTTTCATTCTTACTGCGCAACTTGCAGAGAAGGTGTTTTTCATTTTGTCCGCTCGGGGAGGATTTTTATTCTCCAAATTTGCAGCACAGGCTGTTTTTCATTATTACATCAACAATATTTACTCTGATTGTTTAACAAGCAACACATAAGCCGCAACTGTTGATAAAGCGACATTTTGTCGCCTTTTTACTCATTGGTTTCCTCCTGAACACATGGCAAGATGTAGTCACAAAAGACAAACAAACTTACCCACCAAAAGGAGGAAATTAAAAATGAAAAAGTCTATGAGAATTACAACAAAGTTAGTATCAATCGTCGTCATCGCTGCTCTTGCATCGTTGTTCGCAACTACCAAGATCTACCCTGTTAGGGCTGACACAGTAACAACAGCCAGCGTAACCTCAGATAAGGTTGATGACACAACTAAAGCTTACTTAAGCTATCTGTACGATTCAGCAACAGCATTTCTTTCAGTCAATGCAACTTCAATTCCCGCTGATGTAAAAGCCGCACTCGATTGTGCAAGAGCAAGTTCATACTCAGTTCTTAACGGTGACGATATGGATGCTTACACTCAGGCAATCACAGGTCTTCGTGTTCAGTTAAGAGTAGCAGAGTCAACACTCGCTGGCACACCTATCGACACAAATGCAGCTCCTGATTTCATCATCGGAACTTACGGTTACAATATTGCGAATGCCAATAAGCTTCCTGTATCAAGCTCAACAGCAAACACGGTAGCTTCCCTTTATTCCGGCAACCGCAATCTTGATCCTCAGATGGTAAGAACTCTCATCGTTAATAACTTTGTAGAGAGACTGTACCCTCAGGCATTTGGAAGAGGCTTTGATGTAACAGGCAGAGACGCTTATGTTAACGGTATCTTGAACGGAACTTATACAGGAACTGATGTTATCAAGATGATGTTCACAAGTTCTGAAAGTACCGCAAGAAATATGAGCAATGAGGCCTTCGTAAATGCTCTTTACCGTGCATTCTTCGATAGAGATGCTGATGCAGCAGGCCGTACTAACTGGGTCAACGCCCTTAACAACGGCATGACAAGATCACAGCTTATCGATGCATTTGCAGCTACATCCGATTGGGCAGATGTTTGCAGCTTCTACATGATAAAGGCTTAATCTACTCATTCTCACATTTCCTATCATCAAAAAAGGATCTCCTCCGGGAGATCCTTTTTCTGTTCAGAATTCATCAACCTCAAGCGTGTCATAGTGAACATATTGTCCCACCGGACTCTGAGCTATGTTTATCCCGGGATCGTAAAGCGATTCATCATAACGGTGATCATACGGATTCAAATCCTCTACAGCACACATAAAGTAATACCCATCAGGCGCGGAGAACGCGAGAGAATCACAATGGTACCACTCCCCTTCAAGATAAACGAGATTCCAATAGTGCGCTGACCATGTCACAGGGTAACGCGATACAAGCATATTAGGAATTCCCTCCATATCAAGGAACGCCCTGTTCACCGCATAATATGTATAGCAGTCTCCCCTTAAAGTCGTAAGACCGTCATACGCGGCACAAGTCCAGTCGGTCCTGTCAGAATTATCCGCATAAATGATATGCTCGTGGCTCCAGTTAAATATCCTGAAAGCCTTCTGCACATCCGTCATGTCCTCCGTGTATATCCCGTACTGTTCATTAATCTGTCTGCACAAGTCATACAATTCCTCAGGCTCATAATATCTGTCAGGCTCATCCCTCAATGTGATATTTACAGTAACCGAAGACATATTACCGTTCTCATCAATTGCTACATATCTGAGTGGATATGTACCGGGTGTAGTCGAATCAACACATGATACGTCAATAATTAATTCAGGCGATGGATCGTAGTCATCCGTAACTGTAATCCCGTCCAGGAAAGTCCAAGTCCTCCCGATAAATACCTCAATATCATGAGCACCATAAATAAGAGGTGCCAGATGATCATCAATAATAGTGAACGGAACATCAACTATCTTCTCGTTGCCTGAATCATCTGTCAATGAAACCTGGAATACATAATTACCTGAATGCGAGACATCAGGTGTCGTCTTGTAAGCAACATGAACCGGAGCCATATCGCTTATATTGGCAACAACCTGTTCCGCATCAGGTAAATCGCCAGTATAAACAGTCTGCGGCACCGCCTCTCCTTCCGGTGCGGTTGTATCAACAACATTCAAAACAGTATTCTGATGAAACTTTACTCCGAGCTCCTCATAACAGATATCCAGAAGATAAGACCCCGGAACAGAAGTATCGATCATCGATATATCTGTATGAAACTTAACCTGAGGAAGCGTGCCTTCAAGAAAATCATCGATTACGATTTCCCCGCCTGTCTCTAATTCGACCTCAGGCTTGATGAGTGCTTTTCTTGAATTTATGTGGTACCAAATACCAATTCCCGCTGCCAAAACGGAAAAGCATAATAAACTTACAACGATGATTCTATTTTTCTTCAACATTAACTCCAGGAATTGAACTTAACGCGCTCACTTAGAGGCTTCTTGCTCGGCGCATGGAAATCATCGGCCGCCTTGCCCACAGGCAGAATGCACACCACGTCATACCCTTCAGGCACATTAAGGATTTGTGCAATCTTATCGCAGATCCTATCCTCATCTGTTATGTGTCCCTCGTACCAGCAGCTCTGGTAGCCGAGTTCAACTATCGCAAGAAGCATGTTCTCGATAGCGGCAGAATAGTCCTGTATCGCGAAGCAGCGGTCGCGGTAAGCGTTTATCTTACGAGAGAGCACGACTATCATTGCGGGTGCAGTCTGCGCTACCGGAGGATCGATAACTGCCTTGATCCTTTCGAGCACTTCACTGTCATCAACAACAATGAGGTCTGTCGTCTGCTTGTTGCACCCGGACGGAGCATCTATGCCGGCGGATGCAATTGCCATGAGGTCTTCCCTCGGCACCTTCTCATCAAGGAACTTTCCGCGGTAGCTGTGACGAGTCGCGATGGTCTGCACCGCTGACTTTAGGCTCATGATATAAATCTGGCAGGGATTTGCCTCGTCCCAGTAAGTCTCGAGCACCTCAAGCTCCCTGAAGCCGAGGCTCCTGTAAAAGGCGTTGGTAATATCATAGTCAGGATACATGCCGCTTCTTACTGTCTTTACTTGGATGTAAGAATACCCTTGCGCACAAGCATAGTCCTTTGCCGCAGCGAAAAGCCTGCGCCCGACGCCCTTGCGGTGATACTCCTTAAGTACGCCCATAACGGCAAGTTCCATCGTGGCATCACCGGTCTTCTTAAGACAAAGAAAGCCCGCGGGCTTATCACCGTCATAGTAAGCAAAGAACGGCCAGTCCTTAGAATCATTTATATATCCTTCACGGCTCTCCTCGACCTCAAACCACTCGGTTAAAGATTCAAGTATCTGCCGTGCGATACTGCTCTTAGTCTCTCTATCCTCAATAAATCTAATCACTATAATTGCTCCAGCATTTTCTCATAAAGCCCCGGCACCATGGAGGTACTAAGTACCATTATCACGGTGGCAAGATCAATCAGCGCATGTCCTATCATGATAGGAAGCGGATTCCGGTTCTTATAGTAATGCCAACACAATATAATAGTCAAAGGCAAAAATGAGAAGAACCTGTATAGAACATATTTAAGGTCAAACAAGGTCGGAATGAAGCAGTGCTGTAACGCGAAGAAGAATGCGGGAATCAATATCGCGCACCATTTATTTTTTATACCGTTGACGCCGAATCCCAAATAAAGACCGTCTTCCGCAAGCGCAGTCGTTACCGGAAGAAGCAGGAAAACAAGTATTGCCAGTGGCTTACTTACAGGAGCTGCCATCATCGCAGCCGCCGAAGGCATTACGGTACCATAGATAACAAATGCTGACAGATACATAAAGCCCATACCGACGACTATGATAAGAAGCGAGACGAGGATAACCTGCTTTACAGATGTCTTCCCTTTCTCATAGTTAATCTTCTCTTTGAAGGTCTTTCCTTCTTTTTCTGCACAGATTACAAGAATGATTATCGTGAACACATTAACTGCCGTAGCAACAACTGTCCACCAGGATGAGATATCACTTAATCCTGTAATTGCACCTACTAAGACAAAGAACAGTAAGAAAACGACAGACCTTAACGGCAACAACCAAATCGACTTACTCTTATTCATAAAACCGTTCTCTCCTTATTAATAAATCCCACACTCGCACTGATAACCATGCTTATCGCCTGCTTAAGAGTGATCTTTAAAACTCCTGTGGCTATCATGGATGCGATCCCATGTGTGTAAAAAACTGTATCCTGAACTACTGTGGCGGCAGCTTGCGTCGTAAGGCCGGTCTCTTCAGCAATATTCTTTATCATGTCGGCGTCGGCTTTTCCCTTGGGAAGAGTCATAAGACTATAAGGTTTACTTATAGGACCTTCTCCCAAATACAAAAACTTAAAAAGATTTGGTTCCCTGATCGCAGTATTGATATAGGCTTCGCCCATCTTTCTGAACGCGAGTCCGTTTTTCTTATCTGCGGAGTCAGTTTTCTTCCCATCATATTCCAGGGCATATTCATACAGAGCCTTACGGAGGCCTTCCATATTCTCAAAATGCCATGCAATCGGCTGAGTCGAGCATCCTATTCTCTTCGCCAGAGTATGAATGCTGATGGAAGAGTAGCCGTCCTCTATCAGCATCTCGAGTGCGTTCTTAAGGATGATTTCTTTAGTGATAGTAACTTTTCTGGCCATAGTCACCGCCTTAATATAACAGTTATTATATAACAACTGTTATATTATTCTCATCACACGCCGCTGTCAATTAACTCATCATAAAAAAGCAGCCTGATTGTCAGGCTGCTTTACTTTAATTATTCAGACTTAGAAGCAGAAGTTCTCTTTTTACGAGGCTTCTTCTTGGTAGTGATGAACGTCATATCCTCATCGCCCTCGTTATAGTCGATAACGATATCAACCACATCCTTAAGACTTCCGTCCAAAGTCATGTCGGAAAGCTTGTCTTCAATCTGCTTCCTTATTGCCTTTCGAAGAGGTCTTGCACCATACTTGGGATCGTAACCCATTTCAGCCAGACGGTCGGCAGCACGGTCTGTAATGCTTCCGGCTATACCTTTCTCTGAAAGAACTGAGAATACTTCCTTCATCATAATATCGACGATCTGTCTTATCTCTGAAGGCGTAAGCTCGCTGAAGATGATAGTCTCGTCAACACGGTTGAGGAACTCAGGTCTGAACGTCTCCTTCAACGCAGATGCGACAGTTGCCTCCAACGCTTCCTTCGTACCGGAGAAGAATCCGATAGTCGGAGCCTTAGCTGTATTACCGGCATTACTCGTCATGATTATAATAGCGTTCTCGAAGTTAACATGAACACCATGGCTGTCAGTAAGACGGCCCTCATCGAGCATCTGGAGCAAGAGATTAAATACATCCGCATGAGCCTTCTCAATCTCATCAAAGAGGATGACGCAGTAAGGCTTATGTCTTACCTGCTCAGTAAGCTGTCCGGAATCCTCGTGACCTACATATCCCGGGGGAGAACCGATAAGCTTACTTACGGAGTGAGGTTCCATATACTCAGACATATCGATCCTGATAAGAGCTTCCTCTGTTCCGAACATGACCTCAGTCAACGCCTTAACAAGCTCCGTCTTACCTACACCGGTAGGTCCGACAAAGATAAACGAAGCAGGCTTATGCTTCTTGGTAAATCCTGAACGGTTACGTCTTACGGCCTGGGCTACGGCACTTACAGCCTTATCCTGACCAACGACTCTCTCATGAAGTCTCTCCTCAAGATGTACGAGCTTCTCGGACTCACTCTCAGAGATGGACTTACAAGGAATACCGGTCCACATCTCAACGACTCTCGCGATGTCTTCTATAGTGATAGGATCGGGCTTTATCTCGTCCTTTAATGTCTCGTATTCCTGCTGAGCTTTCTCGGCAGCAACACGTAGTTCAGCAACCTTGGCATAGTACTGCTCACGCTCAGACATCGTAAGGCTCTCCATCTTCTCTACCATCGAAGAATAGTCCTTATCAGCCTTCTTGTGCGCGGCCTCGGCCTTCTTAAGCTTAACTAACTTAACATTATCGAGATTGGCGCGGGAACCTGCCTCATCGATAAGGTCGATAGCCTTATCAGGAAGGTAACGGTCTGTGATATATCTCTTTGAAGCCATAACCGCAAAGTTAATGACCTCAGGAGAATAAGTTACATTGTGATGCTTCTCGTAGTAATCCTTAATTCCCATAAGGATCTCAACTGCGATCTCCTCTGAAGGTTCATCAACAACCACCTTCTGGAAACGGCGCTCAAGTGCGGAATCCTTCTCGATTTTCTTATACTCGGCAGTAGTAGTTGAACCTATAATACGAAGTTCGCCTCTTGCAAGAGCGGGCTTCAGGATATTTGCCGCATTAGTGGAACCTTCGGAATCACCCGCACCTACGATAGTATGAAGCTCGTCGATAACGAGAATGATGTTCTCCTCACGGATAGCCTCATTAATTACACCCTTGATTCTGTTCTCGAACATACCTCTGAACTGTGTTCCTGCAACCATAGCGGGCAGGTCAAGCTGCCAGATCTGCATATCCTGCAGTTTCTCGGGGACTTCACCGTTAACGATCTTGTTAGCAAGGCCCTGAGCAATAGCAGTCTTACCTACACCGGGTTCACCTATCAAAACAGGATTGTTCTTTGTTCTTCTGTTAAGGATCTGAACAGCACGGTCGATCTCATTCTCACGTCCTAAGATACGGTCGATCTTTCCGGCCTTTGCACGCTCAGTAAGATTGGTTCCAAACTCATTAAGGAACTTAAGTCTTCTCTTATTGCTTCTGTCCTTACCGTCTCTCTTACCTGAAGCATTCTCAGACTTATCTTGATTTCTGCCTCCGAAGATAGAATCCATGAAGTTACTTATCGGATTACCGTCAGCCCCGTTACCCGGGCGCTTACCGAAGCTTTCTTCTGACGGAATATCATCGTCATCAGAAGAATCACCTCCGAAGTCAGCCACACCGACATTAGTCTGGTCGTCGTCAAAGATATCATAATCTCCGTCATTGCCCATACCGTCAAACTCAGTGCCTAAATCTTCGATATCTCCCAATTCGGAAAAGTCGTCATTAGCAATTGCCTTAAGAAAATCAGCCGGGTTAGTGGCACTTCCTGCCTTACCTATGATGTTCTCGACCTTATCGGCCATCTCATCGATATTATCCCCGTTGATACCTGCTGCAGCGAACATATCGCTTATTCCTGCAAAACCTGACTCATAAGCACACTTCATGCAGTAACCGTCGTCGATACGTCTGCCGTTCTCATAGCGGCTCGTAAAGACTATAGCCTGCCTTTGCTTACATACTGAACATAATGGCATATCTTATTTACCCTCTTCCTTCCTATTGTTGAATGAAGCTCCCTTAAACTCCATTCTCCTTCGCTTTTCTTCTTACTTTAGGTCCTGTCGCGATCTCGAGCGCTTCCTGCTCAAGCCTTGCCGTATCTATAAACGTCGACAGATCCGCATACTGTCCTTGTTCTTTGGCCTTCGCCAACAGAGGTCCCACAAACTGTCCTGTATAAGACCCCTTAACCTTGGCAACCTGCTCCGGAGTACCCGTCGCGATAACTTCACCGCCGTTATCTCCGCTCTCAGGGCCTAAGTCAATAATATAATCCGCTGTCTTAATAACATCAAGATTATGTTCTATGACAAGTACCGTATTGTTATTCTGAGCAAGGCGCTCCAAGATGTCAACCAATTTATGCACATCAGCGACATGAAGTCCCGTAGTCGGCTCATCTAACACATAAAGCGTCTTGCCTGTTGAACGTTTGGACAATTCAGCCGCAAGTTTAACTCTCTGAGCCTCTCCTCCGGAAAGTTCAGGGGACGGCTGACCTAACTTAATATACCCCAAACCGACTTCCTGAAGTGTCCTTACTTTGCGGTAAATGCTTGGCACTGAAGCGAAAAACTCACATGCTTCGTCCACACTCATCTCGAGAACATCGGCTATATTCTTGCCTTTGTACTTGACCTCAAGTGTCTCACGGTTATACCGCTTGCCCTTACAAACATCACACTTAACGTAAACATCAGCAAGGAAGTGCATCTCGATCCTGTTCACACCGTCACCGTTACAAGCTTCACATCTTCCGCCTTTAACATTAAAGCTGAACCGTCCGTTCTTATAGCCTCTCTGCTTGGCATCAGGTGTATTCGCATAGAGATTACGGATGAGGTCAAACACCCCGATATAGGTCGCAGGATTGCTTCGCGGAGTCCTTCCGATAGGCGACTGGTCTATAACGATCAGCTTATCGAGCTTACTGTAACCTTTGATATCATCGCACTTAACCTTCTTCTTACGTGCACCGTTAAGCTCATGCTGCAAAACAGGGACCAGAGTCGAATTGATCAAAGAAGACTTTCCGGAACCGGATACACCTGTGATGCAGGTAAACAGACCTATCGGGATATCGACACTCAGGTTCTTAAGATTATTAACCTTAGCGCCCTTGATTGATATCACATTCTTGGGATCAAACGGTCTCCTATTAGACGGAACAGGAATAAACTTCTTACCGCTTAAGTACTGACCTGTTACAGACTCTTTGACTTTGCTTATCTGAGCCGCAGTTCCCTGCGCTACCACCCGGCCTCCGAGTATACCTGCACCAGGACCTATGTCAACGATATGATCAGCGGCACGCATCGTATCCTCATCGTGTTCAACGACGATTACCGAATTACCAAGATCCCTTAGCTTAAACAATGTCTTTAGAAGCTTCTCGTTGTCTCTTTGGTGAAGTCCGATAGACGGCTCATCAAGGATATAAAGGACACCCTGAAGACCGGAACCTATCTGTGTGGCAAGTCTTATTCTCTGTGCCTCTCCACCTGACAATGTCATAGCAGGACGGCTTAATGTCATATACTCAAGTCCCACATCAGACAAGAACTGAAGCCTTGCCTGAATCTCACGGAGAATCGGACCTGCAATAGCAGCATTACGCTTACTGAATGTAAGCTTGGAAAAGAACTTCAGTTCATCCTTAACAGAACGGTTCGTTAAATCACTGATATTTACTTTATTAATGTATATGGAGAGACTCTCCTTACGAAGTCTTGCTCCATTGCACTCCGGACAGACATCGACACTCATATACTGTTCATAACTTGCCTTCGCATCCTCGCCGTACGCTTCGTTATAACGTCTCATGATGCTCGGAACAAGACCTTCCCAAGCCGAATAATAATCACCGGTCCTCTTATAGACGCTGTTCGTGGTATCGATCTTCATCTTAACCCCGTCATTACCGTATAAGATTATGTCCTTTATCTTCTTCGGAAGTTTGTTATAAGGTGTATCGAGCGAGAAGCCGTACTTCTCGGAAAGTGCGACGATGAATCCTCTTCCCCAGCTTTTGGGATCGTCAAAGTTCCAGCCGCCGGCTCTTATGGCACCGTCGTTAATAGACAGCTTCGGATCATTAATACAAAGATCAGGATCCACATGTATCAAGGAACCTATACCCGTGCACTCGGGGCAGGCGCCATAAGCATTATTAAATGAGAAGCTTCTCGGAGATACTTCACCGTAAGAGATACCGCAGTCGGGACACGACAGATTCTGCGAGAAAAGTTCCTCATTAACATCGTATGTCTTCTGCCCTGTCTTCTCATCCTCACCGCTTTGAACCTGAGCCTCAACAACAAGCAGACCGTCAGCAAGCTTCAGTGCCGTCTCGCACGAATCGTACAGTCTCGTCGTATTGCTTTCCTTGAGAACAAGCCTGTCGACGACTACTTCAATATTATGCTTCTGATTCTTATCAAGCTTGATAAAATCAAGTTCTTCACCCAGGTCATACATCGATCCGTCGATTCTGGCACGGACATATCCGGACTTTCTGTAATCCTCAAGGTTCTTCTTATATTCACCCTTCTTACCTCTGATCGTAGGAGCCATAATTATCAGTCTCGTACCCTCAGGATAAGTCTTAAGCTTATCAACGATCTGGTCTATGGTCTGAGAAGAGATCGGCTTACCGCACTTCCAGCAGACAGGCTGTCCTACACGTGCATAAAGAAGACGAAGATAATCGTAGATCTCCGTTACTGTTCCGACAGTAGATCTCGGGTTATGGCTTGTTGTCTTCTGATCTATAGATATAGACGGTGACAAGCCCTCTATGCTGTCAACATCAGGCTTCTCCATCTGTCCTAAGAACATTCTTGCATACGAAGATAAAGACTCAACATACCGTCTTTGTCCTTCAGCGTAGATAGTATCAAATGCGATAGAGCTCTTACCGGAGCCGGAAAGTCCCGTCAATACTACAAGCTGGTCTCTGGGAATATCGAGGTCAATGTTCTTAAGATTATTCTCCCTCGCCCCATGAATCCTTATATATTTATACTCTTTCATCAATCACACCGCTTAAAAGAAATTATGTTCGTTTTCTGCTCAACATAGTTTATCACAGAAAAATGTATTTGTCCTATACAAAATACAAATTACATCCTTGCTATTTTAAAAATGCTATGTTAATATACTCGAGCGTTTCGTCTTGCGCATTATATCGCTTATAGATGGCCCCATGGTCAAGCGGCTAAGACGGCGCCCTCTCAAGGCGCAATCACGAGTTCGATTCTCGTTGGGGTCACCACTTTAAAACCCGGTTCATTCGAACCGGGTTTTTCATTAGTTAATTTGTTTTAAAAACAGCTGACAAGGCTTAATTATCCGAATGTAGAAGCTACCTTCACCAGGTTTTCTCTGATCGGCAG
>JAEEGL010891658.1_pt1 | contig 33832 bp, 19 predicted proteins | sample 9134231 | NCBI WGS metagenome assembly JAEEGL01 (sample SAMN16246548, study PRJNA631951) | gut metagenome | biome: gut microbiome; feature: rumen; material: fiber-attached | host: Bos | place: Iran: Karaj | collected 2018-10 | reverse complement strand
TGGACAGGATTGACACGTGCCGCCGCTGCAGATTTGATTCGAAGGACACTCCGATCCGTCCTGCCAGTCGCCATCTGTACAGGTCTGCGGCGTCCGGCTATTGCATTGTTTTGCGCCATTCTTGCAACTGCCGCAGTTGGTGCCATCCGCATTGCAGGACACATTCGAACAGCTGGTTGCAGTACCCCATACGCCGCCCGAGCAAGTGCTGACCTGACCGATATTATCTTCATTTGTACAAAGCACCTGTCCATCTGTACAATCATTGGGGACGCAGCCATCATTGACCTGCCGATAGTTATCCCTGCACTCAAATATGCATTCCCCGTCGATACAATCGTTATCCGCATTTGCGACATCACAGGAATTGCCATGAGCACCGCAGTTTTCGATGCTGTCGGGTTCACAGCCATCTTCAAAGACATGCGCATTCCGACCGCAATCGATGGTTGAACCGCACTGATTTCTGGCGACACAAACACGATCGATGCAGCAGCTCGAAGCGCAGCCTGATCCGTTTTCACATTCGACGACAGGATCACAGACGGAGTTATCACATTTGTCACCATCACATGCACCTTCGCAATCGCAGCAAACTGTGCCATCCGCCTGGCAATCGATTTTGCCAGGTTCACAAACAATGGTTTGGGTTTCACATCTGCCTGTTTCGGCATTATACACATAGCCAGAGCCGCATTTGCCTGTGAATACACATGTTTCAGACGCTGCATTATAGACATAACCGTCGTGGCATTTTACAAATTCGCATATGCCTTCACGGCACTCACCGTCAGCATGCGCAAATCGGCATGGCGTATCGCAATCACCGCAATGATTGATATTCGTTTTTAAATCATAGCAAACGCCGCTGCAATCATTGTATCCATCCGCACATTCACACGCATTGGTCTCGCTATTGCACTTCTGGAACGGCGCACATGATACCCCGCCGCACTGAACCGTATTATCTGCCGTGATTTCTATACACGTATCATCATAACTGAAATAGCCCTCACCGCATTCACTGACATTGCACACGCCGATATGACATTCAGCCAGAACCGCATTGGGGATCGCACTGCAGTTATCTTTATAATCGCCGCAGATGTCAGGCGTATCCTTTTCGCAGGAAATACCATCTGCATTGCGCAAGACGTGATATCCACGAATGCAGTCATTCACACGGCATTTGCCGTCGATGCAGCTTCCACTGCGCCAGCCCGCCACCATATCGGGACAATAGTGCATTTCGCAGTTCTCTGAACCGCAGAACGTCATGCTGGTCGATGGGTTGATGCATACACCGTTGCAAGCGATCGGGGCGTAATCCGGGCAATGTTCTCCGCACACTTCCTGCTGATTATATTCCTCGGTATAGCAAAACTGCGAAGGCATATTGAGAGCACAGTTGCTGCAATAGTCTCCGCAGCACTGATCACCGGTTTTGCACGAATTGTCCACATAAGAAAACGTCTCGATGCAGTCGCCGATTTTGCAATACTTAGCGCCTTTGCCATCATCCACGCATTGGGCAGTTGCCACACCTTTGCCGCGGTCGAGGCATCTATTATCGCTCGTTCCGCAATGCTCAGCAGTATCGCGTTCGCATATCGCATCAGACAGATGGGAATCTTTGGGGCACGATTCTCTGCGGGCACTGCAGAAGTGCACCCTGGGATAGTAATCTGCATCAGACAATTCTTCTTTTATGGTCATGCAGAACTGCGCATCCAGAGGGCAAATGCCCTGCGCAAAGTTCACATCATATTCCGCGCGATGATCGTCACGCTGAATCGTTTCATCTGCAGTCCAGATAAAGCGAATATCATCGCATCTATCGCCAAATTCTCTGGGAGGATCGAGCGTGCATCCAAAGATCAGTGACACAGCAACCAAACACAAATACAGGCGCAAAGCAGATTGATTCATGAGCACGTCTCCCAAAACAATCGATTGTAAAGCGCGTTGCACCGAGGTGCAGCGTCAATAAAATTAATACTTCACAGCAACTGATTCAATCATATTGTGAAGATTGGGCGAGCCTGCCGCATTTACACCTCGGTTAAATATTGCCTGCGCCATGCAGACGCCCACAAACCGTACAGTTTAGAGAAATGGAGGCGGTCCCCTTTCGTTCTTTGCAGGCCATAGCAGGCGATTCAAAGCGATCAACAAGCACTTGATACATCATCAAATGGAGGGTAAAAAAGCAGGCAGAAAAGCCCCTTGCCGTGCAACAGCGACAAGGCGACTGGAGAATGAAAGATGCTTTATCTGCTAAAACTGCTCGTTATTATTGCGTTTATATTTCTGTTCTCGCTGCTTCCCCTGATTGGTGCTTACGATTATGAGGCAGCGCTGCTGGTTGCGCTTGCCGGTATTGTGTTTGTGCCGATTCTGACGCCGCCTTTGGGAAAAGACGCCAAGCATGCGGCGCTCAAAACGATTGTATCGGCGATTGTCTATTTCGTGTTTGCCAATGGCGCGACGATTCTGGCTGCATGGATACACGGCGAGCTTTGTGATATTCCATCGGGCATCAAATATCAGCTGTTGATTTCGCTGCCATCCGTATTGCTGGCTGCACTATGGTGGAGCTGGACGAACACAATATCGCAATATAAACGCCTGCGCGTGCCATTGTATCTGCTGCTGCCTGCGATCGATATCGGATTTACGCTGTATGCTTTGTATAACTGGCCGCCGATTATCGCCTTTGGACAATTTTTTGGTTTCTTTGCCGGATCTATCTATGACGAGTCGATACAGGTCATTCAATCGCTTGAATTCTATCGCATCGGCACACTGCTGCTTTTGATTTGTATATTTTGGGGGCAACGGCCCAATACTGGTCTTGCAAGACGCATCTTACTGCCGGCATTGGGGATATTGCTGGCAGCAGGCTATCATATATTTTTGTCTCAAACAGGCGTATTGCCGCCGATCGGGCGAGCACCATTTGAACAGGCACTCTGGGAAACGGTACAAGCCCCCGACGATGCATTCCGCGTGCATTTCATCCCAGCATCGAAAGCGCACGATGCATTGCAGGCGCAAAAGTATCTTGTGCTGCAGAACTATACAAAAGATTACAGATATCTCGAAGCTTTTTTCAATGCGCGGCCGCCCCAAAGCATTGATATATGGGTGTATCCGGATGCCCAAACCAAGGGCAGATACATCGGAGCCATTCGAACCAGCTTTGCGCGTGTGTGGAAATACGAAACACATCTGGTCGCTGCGCCCCCCGATTCTACACTTGCGCGGCATGAAATGGCGCATTTGTTTGCAGCAGCTTTCGGACAGGCACCTTTGCAAGTTGCCGGAGCCTACTTTTTCCCATCGATTGGCTGGATTGAAGGTCTGGCAATGGCTGCCGAATGGCCGCTCAATACATATAACCTGCACACCTGGAGCCAGGCGATTCTGCAGAACAACGAAACGTTTGGAGATATCTCGCTTTCATCGGTTTTGTACGGATTCTGGGGCATGCCGTCGCGTGTCGCCTATACACTCGCGGGTTCCTATGTGCGATATCTCAAAGATACATACGGCATTGAGAATGTGAAAAAGCTGTCCCGCGAGCTGCCTGGCAAATTTGAAGATATCATCGGTGTTTCGGCAAGCGACACATTTGAAAACTGGAAAAAATATATTGCCCGATTCAGTATTCGGGAAGCGACAGAACTGGCACCAATCGTCTTTGGATCGACATCGATATGGACGAAGCAATGTGCCAGATTCCGCGCGAAACAGGAATCGGAATACTATCGTTGTCTTGATGATATCGAATGCCCGCTGGAACAACTGGAAACATACAACAATCTATCAGCAATGCCGATATCGGACGATGCATCACCCACTGCATGTGACGATACGCCCGCAGATCTAAAGCAGCTGGAACGCATCTATCAGTTGTATACAGTTCGCGGACCGATTCAGAACATGCCGTTGCCGGAACAAATCGTGCGCCATATCAAATCGCAGTATCCATTGTTTGATACGACGCTGAACCTTGCGATATCGAGGCATACCCGAAAGAATCTGAAATCCATACCGCTGTCGGAACAATCGGCATCAGAACTGCGCACTTCGATACACAGCATGATGCTGCAGCAGGACTGGGACAAATTGCCACCGGCTGCGCAGCTGGTGTGGCTGGAGCGTCAGGCTGATATGCTGTGGCATGCAGGGATGCATACAACTGCCTGGCAGATGTATCAATCGATGAACGCGCGGCCGCTTCCGGAGCAGATGGCACGCCGTATTGAGATAAAAGCGCAGGCGGCACATTATCCGCAAAGCCCGGTTTCTGAACAAATCCGCATTTGGTTTACAACGACCAGACCGGCGGATCGCATTGCAATTGCGCAACAGTATGACCACGCGCCCGTGATATGTTATCTGGACTGGATAGCCGCATATCACGAACGCGATATCGCCAGAATGAAAGCAGCCTGGAGCCATCTGTGGCTTTCGATAGGTGTGGATGATGCGGCAGCCACCTTGCCGCCGCGTGCATGGAAAGAGCTGTTCAGACTGGTTGGAAAACTATAGACGATTAGGCACCGAGGGCGGTTGACAGATATTTGTCGCTGCCATCGGGCAGAACCGTGACAACCTTTGCGCCCGGCTTGATTTCACCGCGTTTGGCAAGTTCGAGGATGGCAGCGATATTGGCGCCACCGGAAATACCCACGGAAATACCATCGAGTTTGATGAGATCGCGAGCAGCCGCAATTGCGTCGGAAGTCTCGATACCAACGACATCATCCAGCAGGCTCAGGTCGAGGATTTCGGGGATAAAGCCAGCGCCAATGCCCTGAATGCCGTGAGGACCGGGTTTGATGGGCTGATTGTGGAGCTTCTGGTAAATGACGGGGGACGTTGCAGGTTCAACCGCAATGGCCTTGGTCGTTTTCGAGAACTGTTTGAAGTATTTGGCGATACCGGTAATCGTTCCACCCGTGCCGACACCGGCGACTATGAAATCGATATCATTGCCGAGTACGCTGGCAATTTCGGGTGCTGTGGTTTCGAAATGCGCACGCACATTGGCGGGATTCGAGAACTGAAGCGGCAGGAAATACTTGCCAGGGTTCTCGTCGACGAGGCGCTGCGCTTCGGCAATCGCCCCTTTCATACCGGCGCTGCCGGGGGTGAGCACGAGTTCGGCACCATAGATGGCGATAAGCTTGCGGCGTTCGATGCTCATCGTATCGGGCATCACAATCTTGACGGGAATACCCAGACCAGCGCCAACCGACGCCAGACCGATACCCGTATTGCCGCTCGTCGGCTCGATAATCGTGACATCACTCGAACCCGGTTTGAGAATACCGCGCTCAATGGCGTCTTTCACCATGTACCAGGCAATACGATCTTTCACACTGCCGGCCGGATTGGTGCGTTCCTGCTTGACATAGACATCGGCACCCACCAGCTTGGAAATACGCACAAGGCGTGTTAATGGGGTGTTGCCAAGACTTGCGACATAACTGTTATCAGACATTTTTAACTCCTCCGCGCTGCATTGCGCGACGTTCCAGGGCTTCGTACAGGAAGCGGGAATGATGATACAGGCAATCGGGTACCATCCCAACGCCATGGCGTTTTAGATAGTACTCTGAATCATCAAATTCAAGTAAAAAAATGCACACATGTATGCACCGATCGGCACAGGATGCTATTTGGCATTATCGCTCTTGTTCCAGAACTTTTTGTTGCTGGGATAATAAGGCTCCCCGATGGTAATCGCGAGGAAATTGCGGGCGAGCCGTGTGTACCATTCACCGCCGTAAATCTTGAGCCCTTCGAGGCCGCCATTATGCGCACCGGAATACACACCGACTTCTTTGAGCGGCAGCTGCCGCAGGCACACCCCATATTCTTTGCCCAGCTGATAGAGGCCTTTGAGATGATGCGGTTTGGGAGACAGAACGGAAATGAGCGCAGAAAACGGATCGTAATTGCGTTCCGACAGCAGCCAGTATGCGGTCACCGCGCCGGTTCTGTCGGCACCGTGCAGGCAATGCAAATAGACCGTATTTGCGGGCGCTCTGCGCATGATCGCCATGATTTCGTCGATATGCAGCAGGCGGGTGCGAAGCGGGAAACTATAGAGCTTGAGCCCATTCTTTTCGGCTATTTTCTGAACTTCGGGCGGCAGGCGGTGCAGGCTGATGATCGTTTCGATGCCGAGGGCCTTGAATTCGGGGATATCGTCTTCGTCTGGCATTGCGCCGACAAAAAATGTATCGACATTGCGAAAATTGCGCGGCAAAGCACTGGCTGAATGCACACAGCACAACGCCATTCCAATCGACAACGCCGCCGCAATAATCCACTTTCGCATGATGCACCTCGTTTCTGGGACATCCCTATCCCAACACAGATGTGTTTTGGATCTTTTCGAACATAAAAATCAAACCTTTTTTCACAAATATTGGCAGTCCAGCCCCCGGCTGCACATCATGTCACGCGCACCGATGAATAAAAACCGGGACTTATCGTTACATTATTCCGCGCAATTCAACCATTGGCGCATTTAGTTACTTTTCCAGGGACGTTATATGCCGGAATTTCTGATCAATCATTTCAATCTGTTTCTGATCGCCATGGTCGTGATGGCGGTCATCGTATTCATATCGCTCTTTTTCGTGAATGCCGGATATGGCATTTTCCGAACGCAAAAGTGGGGCTTCTCGCTGCCCAATAAAGTCGGCTGGTTTTTGATGGAGTTCCCGATTTTTGCGCTGATGAGCTATTTTTTCTTTACCTCAGACCGCGTGATGCTGCCGTATCTGGCATTTTTCATTATCTTTCAGATCCACTATTTCCAGCGCGTCTTTATTTTTCCGATGCTCATCAAAGGCAAAAGCCGCATGCCCATCGCCATCACGCTGATGGGCGTTGTATTTAATTCGTTGAACGCGATCATGCAGGCCGGCTGGTTATTCTATATTTCGCCGGCAGATTATTATGGCAGCAGCTGGCTGGTATCACCGCAGTTTATCATCGGCACGCTGGTCTTTTTCGCGGGTTTTGCGATCAACATCGATTCGGATTATATCATCCGTCACCTGCGAAAGCCCGGCGACACCAAGCATTATCTGCCCCAAAAGCACTTGTTCAAATACATCACATCTGCGAATTATTTTGGCGAATTTATGGAATGGGTGGGTTTTGCGATTCTGACCTGGTCGTGGGCCGGGGCCGTATTTGCCATCTGGACCTTTGCCAATCTTGCGCCCCGCGCCATCCAGCTCAATCACAAATATAAGGATATGTTCGCCGAGGATTTTGCCAAAAACAATCCCAAGAGCATTCTGCCGTTTATTTTGTAACGCCCGGCGGTATCTCAGGCCAGTCGTGTTTGGGATATCTGCCGCGCAGCAATTTGCGCACATCGCTATAGGTGCTGCGCCAGAAACTGTCCAAATCCTGTGTAACCTGTGCTGCGCGGCCATTCGGCGCACACAGGTGCACCATAACCGGCACTTTGCCACCACCGATTCTGGGCACTTTAAACGTCCCGAACGCCTTTTGAATCTTCACGCGAATCACGGGCGGATCCATCGTATAATCGACATCGGTTTCGAAGCCGTTTTCGAGTGATATGCGTTCGGGCGCAAGCTGCCGCAGGGCGGTGTGGATATGAGGCGGCAGGCAGCCAAGCGCAGCCTGCGTGAGATCGATCGATCGCAAATCGGCAAAAGATTTGGCGGATTTGGAAGCGATCGAGGGCAAAATCTGCATTCCCCACGACAAATCAAATTCGGGGATATCGGCGATGCCCAGTTTTTTTATAAACGCCAGACGCGCATTAAATGCCATCCATTTGTCACTGTTAAAGTTCAGCGCATCTGCCGGGGATTTGAGGGCGGCTTCGATCAAGGTTTTGTGGGCAATCTTTTCGGCATCCGCGTCGTGGAGAAACGTTTCGCGAAGCGTAAAGATATCGTAATGCACGGCACGTGCAACGACGACGCGGTCTTTGGCAGGTTCATATCTAGCCACGATATCCTCGCGCCATGGAATCCATTCCTGCCGGACTTCGAGAGCTTTCACGACCGTGCTGGCGGCTCGGGCGACGCCGCGCACCAAATCCAGGTCGGCGCAGATAAAGAACTTTGCATCCTTAAGGGAATAGGGTTCTTTAATCACCACGCCGCGGTTTCCCGACATGAGCGCCGGCACCGGATTCGTGTTGCGGCGCGGATCCGATTCATCGAGCTTTTCTTTTGCCGGACGCGGCTGTGCCAGGCGATCGCGGTATGCCGTAAGCATTGCACGCGCCAGACGCTCATGTCTCAGCGACCGATCGGAAACGCACTTTTCGTCTGATAGTTTCGAATGATTCAATTCATCGGCGGCCGACAGGATATCTTCAAAAATGCGTTTTAAATACTGGTTTTCGGGTTTGTTGATTTCTTTCGACAACCGGATGCAGTCTTCGAACAAATCCGGATAAGGCCAGCGCTCGCGCTGAGATCTTCTGTAGGGGGCTTCCGAAAGGAATGCTGCGAGCAGTGATGTATCCCGCACACAATGAAACTCGGCGGCCGCAATCAGCCACCGGGCGAGTCTGGGCTCGACGGGCAGATGAGCCATCTGCTTTCCGAGCGCAGTGAGACCGTTATCGTCAAGCGCACCGAGGTTTATCAACAGCGCGCGGGCATCGCGCAGCCGCCCATCGGCAGGTTTTGTAAAGAACGAGAGATTTTCGGGTTCTTCGAGCCCCCACATCAGAATCTGCAAATAAGCCTGACACAAATCGAGGTGATCGATTTCGGGAGCAGCCTGAAGTTCGAGCTGATTTTGAATCTGGTCGTTCCAAAGCCGCACGCAAACGCCCGGCCCCAGGCGCGCCGCACGGCCGGCGCGCTGATCTGCCGATGCCCGGCTGATGCGCAGCGTCTCCAGCCGCGATAATCCCGAGACAGAATCGAAGAATTTGCGTTTTGCAAAGCCGCTGTCGATCACCGCCCGCACTCTGGGAATCGTCAGAGAACTCTCAGCCACATTCGTCGAGAAGATCAGACGCCGGCGGCTGGCTGCAGGATTGAGTATCTGCCGCTGTTCGGATAATGGAAGCGACGCATGGCAGGCGATATAATCGTATAAATCGCCGAATTCAGCAGATGCGCGTTCGATGGCTGCACGAATATCGGCAAGACCGGGCAAAAATACCAGACAATCCCCCTCGGTCTTATCCATCACACTGCGGCACTGCGATATCAATACATCGATATAATCGCCGATGCGCGACCCGCAGGGGCGATCGATATATTGCAGCGCAAGCGGATAAATTGGCGTTTTGATATCAAAGACGCTGCAAGGTGCCAGCCAGCTGCGGAGTTCATTATAATCGAGCGTTGCGCTCATCACGGTAAGATGCAGATCTTCGCGGGCTTCGTGCTGCAGATAACGGCACATGGCGATCGAAATATCCGCTTCGATGCTGCGTTCGTGAAACTCATCAAATATTATTTCGGAATAGTCTTCCAAAAACGGATCTGCGCACAAATACTGCAGCAGCATGCCGTTAGTCACGAATATCAGTTTGGTGGCAGCGGAGCACTTTTTTTCCAGCCGCACATGATATCCGACTTCTGTTCCGAGCTGCCATCCCTGTTCTTCGGCGATCCGTGAGGCGGCTGCAATACAGGCGATACGCCTTGGTTCAACGCAAAGTACTTTTCGCGATGCATTTGACAGAATTGCGGGCGGAACCCGTGTTGTTTTACCGCTGCCCGGCGTCGAAACGATAATTCTTGAAGCTGTATTATCGGATAGTATTGCAGGAATATGGGAATCGATAGGAAGCTGAATCATAAATATCTATAAACGACGGAAAGCCAGAAACCGGGGGCGTTGCGGGGGGCACCCCCGCAGCGGGGGGCGCGGCGTATTGGCATCGCCAATAGCCGCGTTGGGGGGCCGCTGCCCCCCTGTATACTATTTCAGATTGAACTCTCCAACTTTTATCTTTTCCCGCTCCTCGTTCAGGCGATAGGTCACGGTTTCGCTCTTCTGGCTGCTGCGGCCCCAGTTCGAATAGAAAGTCACCGTTATCGTTGCAGCACCAATCAGGCTTTGTTCGTGAGATGCAAAGTATTTTGTATAAACCGAATACTTACCTTTTGGCGCATATTTATGTATAAATTCTTCGGGACCATAGCCGTCGACGATATCATAACTCAGAATACCGCCGGTGTATGAACATTTATTACCATAGTATACTTCCTGACCGCTCGGTTCTGTAATCATCAAATCGATATCGGTGTTATCCGAATCCCACGAAACGACGATGCGCAGGTCACTTTCGAAGTTTTTGAGGAATTTGGGGTCGGTTTTGGGAATTGTAATTTTGCTTCCGACCCAGCCCTGCCGTTTGCACCAGGATATGAGTTCATTATAATCTTCGAGTGCAATCACAGCGATATTGAGCAAATCATCTTCATCGCGATAGCTCTCGTTAAACCACGAAGTAAATATCACTTTATGGAACAGATCGAGTGCTTCCTGAGCATCTTTGGCATTTTTATCCCTCTTGGCGCGCATGGTCAGCGTTATCGCCAAATCCCGCCAGGAAATAGATTCGTCGGGACGGAGATCGGCAACTTTTCGCAATACAACAATTGAATCGTCGAGATCGCCGGATTCCCGCAGACGCCATGCATAAACGCGCAGCAGGCTGACATTGTCAACCTTCAGTTCAGAAAGGTTAGAAAGAACGCGGATGGCGAGTTCTTTTTGATTCTCTTTAAAGAAGAGATGCGCGCAATCGAGGTAGAATGCGGGGCTGGTTCCATATTCATGGCGCTGATTCAAATACTCTTTATATAATGCGTCGGCAGTTTTATATATTTTGTATGCATCTCTAATCGCGGTGAGATATGGAGTCGAGGGATCCCACTCTTTTATTTCAACGACGCCATCGACATTATCGTCGAAATCGCGGGTTGCGCGTTCTTCTGCAAAATGCACCGAAGCATTATCACCATAATAAGAACCGCTGGATTGTCCGTATGATTCTCCAACAGGCGTGCGGGTCTCAGCCACCTGACGCGCGAAATCATCGAGCAGATTTTCTTCGCCGTTGCGCGCCCGTGATCCAGAAACGACAGGAGCGGCCTGTACCATCGGCATGTTATAACTGGGTTGGGAACGAACGACACGCGGTGATGCAGGTTCGGAATCGTCGACATACATCATGGCTCGTCTGGGTGGTCGTTCAGCACTCACCGACCTGGCTGGTTCAGGGGCAGGCACACTGGGCGCGAAACCGCCGACGGCGAAACCTGGCGATGATGAAAATTCGCAATCCGGGCATGAAAGCAAAAAACCACCTGAGCAATACTCGCGCAATGCCTCGCTGGGGTTCTTTGCGTATGGATTCAAGCGCTCGACGTCATCATCACTGCAATCGTCATCTTCGGGATAGTCATCATCCCATCTTCGGAAGCAGTTTTTGGATTTGGGCGCTTTGGTTTTGACCTTTGGAGAATTGTACCAGGCCACGCGCATATCCCACATGCTGGTAATTTCCTCGAGCCATTCCGCATCGTTTTCTTCTTTTTGGCGTGCGCGTTCGGCGTCCGACTTTCGATTTTTGAGCCACGCTGCATGCAGCGGGGAATTATCGGGCGGTTCGATATCGTATTCGAGCCACTGGTCGAGATTTTCGAGGACGATCATGCTCGAGACGGGGCTGACGATCGAGAACCTGCGGCCCAAAGCGAGGAGTTCGTCGCGATGCTGCTCGGCCTGAGGGGAGAGCGCGTCGACGCGGCGGGCGGCCCATGCGGTCGCGAGCGTCTTTCCGTTGGTATCGCTTGCAGGCAGCTTTATCGAATACTTTTTGCCGTTGGACATGACGACGGTGGCATTGGAAACGCCGGGTTTCACGCGACCAACGATGGTGACGCGGCCGGCCGACGGCATCCCGATGCCCTCGACATTATCAAAGCCGCTGCCGCTCAATTCGGCGACAGCCGCCGGCACTTTCAGAATCTGGCGGATGGCGTCTTCGCCATTGGAGATCTCGAGGTTAATCACGCGTCCGCCGCAGATGCGCCGCATGGCCGAGATATCGCGGGCAGCGCCCGACACCAGAGCCACCGATTTGGCCCCGAACTGAGGCAGTGCGCCAGTCATCGTATCCATGCCATCCGTAAAGAACAGCGTGATGCCGTCATATTTTTTCGCGGCCAGTTTTTCGAGCACGGCGAAATCCGTCCCGCCGTCGTAAGCGAGTTCATCCAGCGCAGCAAACAGTTTGTCGCGTCCGCTAATCGTCTTTGCGGGCTCGAGCACATTGCGGAAAACGTGCAGTTCATAAGTCGCTTTTTCGGGCAAAGCTTCGATCAATTTGCGCGCCGCCGCGATATCATAAGGCGTTCTGCTGCCCGAGGCATCCCACACGATGCGGAATTTGCCGGGCATCGAAATCGTGCCGGCAGCGTCGACCGATTTCACGCTGGCCACAAAATACCGGTCGCCTTTGAACTTTTCGGTGCTCACGATGGTATCGGGCAGATTGGGCATCGCGACGAGCACGTTTTCGCCGGGGGTGATATCGGTATCGTGCGACTCGACCACCCAAACTGCCTGAGCCTGCGTGAAGCGGCTGTCGCCCAGACCGCCGACGGCGGGCGCCGGAATGCCTTGTGCCACAACGCTAATCTTGATATCGCGGCTGGTGAGTTTTGTATCGGGCATCGGGAGCGCAAGCGCCGCATCGCCATTGGGCGCAATCATCAGCGGGGTTGTATAGTCGACGCGGACACGTCTGCCGCCATGGGCCGGAATCGGATAAATCCGGGTGCGATAGGCATTTCCCTTGATTTGCTCGACCAATCCGGGATCGACGCCTTTTTTGACTTCGTTTTCATAGGCCATGCGCGCCTTTTTCTTTTCGACGACCTGCGCATCCATCATCATGCCGTCGATATCGATCGCATACCCCGAAACGACTGCATCATCGGGCAGCGGGAACTCCAGTTCACCCTCCATCACGCGGTGATTTGGATTGTAGATGACAAACTCGGTCGAAACGGTCGCATACATGCCGTTTACATGCGCATCAACATTATAGGCCTGCACGCTTGGCGCGACCTCGGTGGTCGCGATATCCGCCACATCGACGTGGAAGATGCGGATTCGATTGGCGAGTTCGAGCGTGCCGGGGTCGACGGAGTGAATGTCGACCGGCGAATACACGCATTCAAGTCCCGAACACGTCACAGCCCGTTCGCCGCTCACACACAGACCATTCTCGCATCGTCCCATGCACGTCACAAAGTTGCATGGCACACACTCGTAATCGACGCACATCGTCTTGGCAGAAAGCACATCTGCATAGCTGTGATCGACGTGATGCCAGACATCATTTGCCGCAGATGACGCCGAGCAGTCGGCATCCTTAACGCACTCGACGCAGCGGCCCGAATCCGTACAAATACCGACATTGCAGGCATTCTTTTGGCTGCACGGCACGCATTTATGCTGGTCGCAAACCGGAGCCGCAGGATTTGTACAATGTGTCGAATACAGGCATTCCACGCACTGTTTGGTCTCGTCATCGCAATACATATTGCGCTGGCGGCAGTTCGACCGTCTGCCGTCCTCCATGTAACACATATCGTCTCTATCTGCCGGTACAATCTGAACGTCAACCGGTTCATTAATGGGTTCGGTTCCGCCGCCCGACTGACATCCAGCCAGCCCCCCAGCGACAAACAGGCATAAAGCCAATAACCGCCGATTCATCCTGCTTCTTCGAAGTTCGCCGTTCATAACCGCCTCCATTCAATCGTGGATAAGCCCACTGCACTGCACAGATCGGGTTGTAATGTATCAAATATGCCGGGCGAAAATCAAAGTATTATTCATGATGTATGGGGTCGCGGGCTATCCCGCTGCACCGCCGTTTTGCAAACGTCTGAGCAGCGGGATACGCCCCGCGTCAAATGCTATGCCTGCGGCATACGCATTTGAACACGCTTTGCTCCATGAGCATAATACAAACTGCTTATGGCTTATGGCTTATGGCTTATGGTGATGAGTCATATCCAGACCACAAGCTATAAGCGATTCACTATACCTCATTATTCCATAATGATTCGAAGAAAAGATATCCTCGCTCTATCTGAGCAACTCTTCGAGCACAAGCGCGGCATCGGTCTTATCGTCACGATATTTGATGATGAGGGGCGCATAAGCCGAGAGTCCGTTCTGCCGTGCGAAATCGGATTTGAGGGCACGGGAACCGGGAACGACGACGGCATTTTGTGGAATATGCAGCACGCCATCGACTGGACGAATCACAGTTTCGTTGACGAGATCGAACACAGGCGTGGATTTGGTGAGGATAGTGCCGGAAGCAAGCACAGCGCCCGCGTGGATATGCGCGCCTTCATAGACGCCAGAATTGCCGCCGACAAAAGCATTGTCTTCGATAATCACGGGCAAAGCACCAACCGGTTCAATCACACCGCCGATCTGTGCAGCTGCCGAGATATGGCAGTGTTTGCCGATTTGAGCGCACGATCCGACCAGGGAATGAGAATCGATCATCGTTGCTTCATCGATATAGGCGCCGATATTGACATAAGCCGGAGGCACAAGCGTCACGCCCGATTGTATACAAGCGCCCCTTCGAACCGTGGTGCCGCCGGGCACAATGCGGATGCGGCGTTCGACCAGATTCTGCATCGACGGCCACAGATTGTGTTTGTCACAAAACTGGAAATCCCCTTGTTCGTGGGCTTCGAGATGCCCCAGTTTAAATCCGAACATGATGAGTTTTTTAACGCGCAAATCGCATACCCAGTTACCATCTTTATCCGGATATGCCGAACGCACCTGCCCCGACTCAAGCAGTTCCAGAAACGCAGAAAAAGCCTGGTGCGCAGCATCCAGGCCGTTTTCGGGAGTTTTTAACGTCGATTCAATGATTTCTATGAGGTTATCAATTCTGTCAAACATATCATCACCCAGTTCAAATGATATCATTCAGGTCGCGAACAGCGCCTGTATGCAGAATTATGGCATGAATGCACGGATATGGCGAGTAAAAAGCAAAGACGAATACGTGACATTTAAAAACCAAATGGTATAATCTATATAATGTGGGGGGATGTGCGGTCGTGTTGTTTTTTGGCAAATACAAGCACCAGGGTGAGGCAATCATGAACAAAATACTGTGTAAAACCTGCGTTTTGGCTGTGTTGTGCGGCTTACCATCGATATCATTTGCGTATGGCGAAGGCGAAGATATTCCGCATGGCGCAAGAGTGATTCACCTGCTCACCAACGAAGCGCGGGCCAGCATACCCGATGCGCTTGCCGAATGCGGTGCGAATTGTTCCGAAGGTCTTTCGTGTTTTCCCGAAACGCTTCCGCCGCTGTGGTGGGATAACGACTTGTACAGGATGGCGCAGTTTCACACAGTCCTGCAGGCCTATCTTGGATGCACCTGCCAGCACAACAGCCCGTGTCAAATCAGTTCAACCATAGGCCGCGACTATCCCGATACATGCGACGGTCATCCGGCATGTGCATGCACCGACGGCGCAAATACATGCAATGAATCAGGCACAGATATATCGGTCAGAGCCAGGTATTTCACATCAAACTTCCAGGGAGAAAACGTCGCATGGTCTGGCAATGGCTCCTATGATGGCCACAAATCCGGTCCATACAAAACATTTTTCCAATGGCTGCACGAAAAGGGCAATGTCAGTACATGCACCAGGAATTCATCCAACGGCCACAGATTCAATATACTTTCGTCCAACTATGTGACGATGGGCGTGGGATTTGATATCCAAAATGTATATTACAGCATGTGGAACACCAAATATTATGGTCTTTATGCGACCCAGGATTTCGGCAACAGAACATCCGAAAAGCCTGTATTAACTGCTGGTTCCAACTATATAGACGATAAATCGGTGCTGCATTTCGATACGCACTACTATTCGGATGTTGCCGCATCCAAAGTTGTACTTTCTCTGAATGGCAAATGTATAGAATTGTCGCGCACCCATGGCACAGCCAACAACGGTTCTTATGGAACGACCAGTGTTTCCGAGCCCGACAAATGCACGCCCTATATGTTCGAAGTGCAGGATGCCAAAGGCACAGTAAGCAGATTTCCGACATCCGGCAGTTTGCTGTATTCGATCAATACAACCGCAAAACTATGCGACAAATCATGGCAAAATGTCGCCGTATCATCCTGCCTGACGACGAGTCCGGTATGCAACGGTTCACAGCACGTCAATGCAGATGGCACCGGCTGCGAAGACGATTCGGTATCGAACTGCGGTCTGCATGGAAATGATTGCACCAAACTGCCGGGATGGGCCAATGGCAGTTGTACAAATGCCGCCTGTATATATACTGCATGCAGTTCGGGATATCATATGCAGGAGGGTTCGTGCGAAGAAGATTCTATAGAGAACTGCGGCACACACGGCAATAATTGTACAATTACCATCCGCGACTGGGCCAATGGCGAATGTACAAACGGCAGCTGCATCGTGACCGCATGTTTGAATGATAAAGTCGTATCACAAAACAGCTGTATCGACAGCAACCAGCCAGATCCCCCGAATCCCGGCTGCGAAACGGGCGAGCATTTATACAATGGAGCGTGCGAAGCCGATTCTATAGAAAACTGCGGTTCACACGGCAACAACTGTGCAGAGACGGTCGCCGACTGGGCTTCGGGCAGCTGCAGCAATGGCACCTGCATCGTCACGGCGTGCGCAAATCAGAAAATCGTCTCACAGAATGCATGTGTCGACAATGGCTCCACAGAACCGACCGTTCCGGTCGATCCCGTCGATCCGCCCGGTCCGGTCAAACCAGCCGATCCCAACGATTATGTCGAAGCCGATCTGATTGCGACCGAAAAGGTCTCGGATGACTGCTCCGGAAATCCAGTCTCCAGCCATCATCACCTGCCGCTGTTCATGCTGCTGGGTGCAATGGGTCTGGGACTGGCAAGAAAACGCAGGGCGTAAATTTTTGGCTCTGTTGTACGAGCGTGGATACAAAAGGCTTATGGCTTATGGCTTATGGCTTATGGTTGAGATTCAGAGCCAGACCACAAGCTATAAGCTATAAGACACGATTGCCTGGCTTTTTGGCAAAAGCGATATCCACAGTGGTTCAACACAGCTAATTCTTTTGTTATTCAATATCATCCGGCCACACCGAATCCTGCTGTGAAGATGAAACAAGCGGCGCACGGGATTTGTGGTGGCTGCGGGATAATGAGGCCTGCGGTTCGCGGTTGTCTGCTGTCTGCGGGCGTTCGCGGTTGTCTGCTGTCTGCGGGCGTTCGCGGTTGTCTGCTGTCTGCGGGCGTTCGCGGTTGTCTGCTGCCTGCGGGCGTTCGCGGTTATCACGGGGCTTTGGGCGATCGCGATTTTCCAAAGGCTTTGAACGGTCGCGGTTATCGAACGATTTGGCGCGCTCACGGTTATCGGATGTTCCCGGACGCGGACGCATATTTTTGCGTGGTGCGCGGGATGTCGAATGATTGCGCTGCCATTTGTCGAGGCTGTCGTTCACATTGAACTGCGCACCGGCAGCGGCTTCGTCGAGCGAATCATCGGTTTCGATCGCACCGGCTTCGATGCTGTTTGTTTCGGCAGCATCCACATCTGCTGCAGCAGCGGCGGATACATCGGCAATAGGCTGACGTTTTGTCTGGCGAGCACGGGATTTCGAGGTGTAGCCATTGTCCAGGCTTTGCGCATTCAGCGAATCGACGACCTCATCCAAATCCAGGCTATCCAGTGAGATATCGCGAATCACCGGTTTTTTGTCGGCATCGCGGGCGACGGCGCTTTCACGGGCTGCATTTCGATTAAATGATCTTTCGCTTCGATTTCCCGAATCATCCGAACTGCTGCGCGGACGGGATGTATTGTTTTTCATGTACTGGCGGGCGCGATCGATATCGAGTTCAATACTGCACACGACGATGCCGTGATCACTTTTGCACCGATCCTGGGGTTTTTTGGAAAACGTCTGATCGACGAGGTGATCGTTATAAACCGAGACGAGCCCGACGCGACCGGTGTTGCGGGGATATTCGGTAACGAGTTCCTGGCTCACCATGATGTGATCGAGGCTTTCGTACATGCCGTTGTGAATATGGGTGTAGTAGAAATCCTGATAGCTGCGGCGGGCCTGAATATCCTTGACGTGATACAGCAGAACATCCCAGACGCTTTTCTTCACATCGTCGGGAAGACGATGCTGAGGCACTTCACCGGAAATGATGCGCGTCGTCACAGCATTTCCGACATCATTCACATCACCGCATACGATCACGGGACGGTCGGGAATTTTGAGCGTATCGGCGACCAAAGCGCGCAAAGCCACAGATTCCGAGGCTCGCAGCATGAGCGAACGGCTTTCGGCGCGTGCGATATCGATGGGATTCTGCTCGTCTTCGCCCTCATAAAAGATGCCGCGTTTGGATTTGAGGTGCACCACAAACACAGTAATCACGCCATATTCTTTAATTCGGATATCGGCCTTGAGCACGGGACGCGTAAACGTCGTGAACGGCAGAATGACTTTATCGCGGCCTTTTGGATTGAAATCGATGATGGCTGACTGCGGGAAATGGGTAAAGACCTCGACATTTTCGACGGGGTATCGCGAAAGCAATGCGACGCAAGGCTGATCACCCGATTCGTCGGCGACATACAGATGGGCCTTTTGATAGCCGGGCATTTCTGCGAGTACGTCGTTCATGGCTTCGCGATGAAAGAGCTCCTGGAAGCCGACGATATCGGCATCCATCTGCTCGAGCATGAATTCCACCCAATCACATTTGCGATCGTAATCGTCCTGTGAGCATTGGAGCGTGCCGCCATAGAGCCGCGTATTGGGCAGCATGAAGTTCATCAGATTGAATGTGCCGACTTTGATCGTCTTGATATTTTTGTACATTTGACCGGAAATCCCTGGGTAATAGAAAGTGCCGTGAATGCGCGGTGCGGCAGGAATTATCAAAGCGCGCAGCGCGCCCCGGCGTATTCGCCGCCAGGCGAATAGACGGGGCAAAAAATAGCCGCGTATGCGAAAGCATAGCGGCTACCACCAAAAGCAAGCGAAACGGAATTAACCGATATTGACGACGATATCGTCTTCGGTGTTGGGCTGACCGTCGGCGCCGTTGGAGAAGATTTTGACTCTGTTGCCGGTCTTTTCGAATGTGAAATCGTTGTCCCAGCCATCGCGGGGAACGGTATCGGCATCGATGAGTTTGCGATTGTCGGGTGTTTTGATGAGATCTTCGAGGCTGTTGGGCATCTTGCGATAGTTGATTTTGTAGGTCTCAACTGCGGATTTGAACTGCTGCAACTGGATGGTGGTCGTTTTTTCGTTGCCGGTATCGAGGGCACCGAAAACGTTGACGCCGACGAGGGTCATCACCGACGCCATGATGACGAGCACGATCATGATTTCGATGAGAGTCATGCCTTTGCGCATGAACGATTGTTTTTTGGACTGTCTGATATATTCGCGATAAATTCTGAACATTTAAAACTCCTGTGTGATATGGCGCAACAGCGCGGCGCCTTTATATACCTGAACGCACAACAAATGTCATGTATTTCGTGGATTAACCGAAGCCATCGCTGAGCTGCATGATGGGGAGGAGGATAGCGATAACGACGAATCCGATGGTACCACCCATGACGACGATCATGAGCGGTTCGAGCAGGGATGTGAGCGCTTCGACTTTGACGCTGGTTTGTTCTTCGTAAGTATTTGCAACGGAATTGAGCATTTCCTCGAGTCGACCGGCGCGCTCGCCGACATTGATCATGTGCAGCATCAGCGCGGGGAATTCCCCTGAACGTTTGAGCGGTGCGGCGAGTGTTTCACCCTCGCGGACAGCTTCGTGCGCAGTCTCGACGACTTTCGAAAGCACGACATTTCCGAGCGTCGATTTGACGATATCCATTGCTTTGAGCAGCGGCACGCCGCTGGCGAGCAAAGTGGCGAGTGTTTTGGCAAAGCGCGAGATGGCAACCAGACGGTTGATATTGCCAATAATCGGCACTTTGAGCAGGAATCCATCCCAGATGGTGCGTCCGTTGGGGGTCGCGACCCACCGTTTAAAGCCGTAGCCAATGGCGACCGCTATCATGATGAGCAGCCACCAGTAATTGTTCACGGCGTCGGTCATGGCGAGGAGCAGCCGCGTTACACCAGGCAATTCCTTGCGCTGCTGTTCGAAGAGTTTTGTCACGCGCGGCACGACGAAAACGAGCAGCACGATCATCAGCACGCCGCCGATGATGATCATGATGAGGGGATAAACCATGGCCCCGATCACCTTCGACCGCAAACGCTGCTGGCTGGTGAGAAAATCGGTGAGGCGCTCCAGAACGACGTCAAGAGAACCGGACGATTCACCTGCACGAATCATGCTGATGTACAGCGTATCGAACAATTTGGGATATCCGGACATGGCGTCGGCAAGGCTGGAACCCTCGCTGACCTTGGATTTGATATCGGTGAGCGCGGTTTTGAGCACTTCCTTTTCGGCCTGATCGGCGAGCGCCGTCAAACATTCGACGAGCGGAATCGCGGCTTTTTGCAATGTGCAAAACTGGCTGGTGAAATCCTTGATATCCTGTTTGGAGACGCCCGATCCGATTTGAAGACTGAACGATTTTTTATCGCCGTCAGATTTCGCGCCGGATTTCTCTTTTGCCTCGCTCAGATAGACGCCTGTCTTGAACAGCGCATCGCGAAGCGCAGCCTTGGATGCGGCTTCCTTGACGCCTTTGATTTGTTTTCCGTGGCCGGTGAGGGCCTTGTATTCATAAAGAGGCATGGGCTGTCTGAGGAAAGAGAGACGTTCCACCATGGAGCGTCTGGATAATAAACGCTAAAACTACTCCGTTACATCCTGCGTGACGCGCAGAACTTCGGGGATGCTGGATATACCGGCCAGAACGTTGGCGATACCGTCTTCGCGCAAGCTGGTCATACCATTTTTCTCGGCTTCGTGCCGGATTGTCGCGCCGTCGGCGCGCTGCATCACCAGACGTCTGATAGCATCGGTAATCACCATCATTTCATAGATTGCGGTTCGGCCTTTATACCCGGATTCGTTGCATTCCTTGCATCCGCAGGGCTTGTACAGAACGCCGCCGACCGAGGCCAGCTGTTCGGGCGTGATGCCGATTTCGGCCAATTCTTCGGGCGAAGGTTCATACGGCATCTTGCAAATCGGGCAAAGGCGTCGAATCAGTCGCTGCGCCATGGCGAGCTCAAGTGAAGAGCTCACGAGGAAGGGCTCGATTCCCATATCGATGAGACGGGTGAAAGCACCAGCCGCATCGTTCGTATGCAGCGTCGAGAACACGAGGTGGCCGGTGAGCGCTGCCTGAATGGCGATTTCGGCGGTTTCCTGATCACGGATTTCTCCGACCATCATTACGTCGGGATCGTGACGCAGATAGCTTCGCAGACCGGTCGCGAAAGTGAGCCCGATCTTGGCATTTACGGGCATCTGGCTGATGCCGGCGAGCTGGTATTCGACAGGATCTTCTACGGTGAGAATGTTTTTATCGGGGGTATTGATGCGATTGAGGCATGCATAAAGCGTCGTGGATTTACCGGAACCGGTAGGTCCGGTAACCAGAATGATGCCGTGCGGCTGCGAAATCGCGTGCGTAATGATGCGATAGTGACGCTCATTAAAGCCCAGATCCTTGAGATCGCGCAAAATTGCCTGCTGATCGAGCAGTCGCATGGTGATGCGCTCGCCATGAACCGCAGGCGCCGTCGCGACACGGACGTCGATATCGCGTCCGGCGATTTTGAATCGGATACGACCGTCCTGAGGGATTCGTTTTTCGGCGATATTGAGGTTGGACATAATCTTGACGCGCACGACGATGGCGCTGTGGAACCGCTTGGGCGCCCGCGCAACCTCTTTGAGCACGCCGTCAACGCGAAACCGGATGATGACGTTTTCTTCGGCCGCCTCGATGTGAATATCGCTGGCGTGCTCGCGCATGGCCTGCTGGAAAACCATGTTCATCAGACGGATAATCGGGCCTTCGTCATCGCTGGCCGCATGATTGAGAATATCCTCGATATTCTGGGCTTCTTCTTCCTCGCCGACGGGTTTCTTCGTCTCGAGGTCATCGACCATGTTATTGAGATCGCCGCGTTTATCGTAAACACCGGTAATCAGCGCATGAACCGCTTTTTGCGGTGCCAGAATGGGAATCGGCTCGAATCCGGTGAGCACGCGGATATAGTCGATGCCGTCGGTGTTGAGCGGGTCGGTAAGCGCCGTGAGCACGAAACTGCCGCGCATCTGGAACGGCATGATGTACTGGCTCATCGCGACGTTGTAGTTGTAATCCTTCGACAGCGTCATATCGACCTGTTCGAGGTCGAACGTTTCCCAAACCTCGATGCCGAACTGCAGCCCAAGCGCGCGCAGAATATCGATTTCCTTCACGAATTTCTGTTCGATCAGAATCTCGCCAATCTTCTTACCGGAATCCATCTGCTGCTGATCGAGCGCAGATGCAAGCTGTTCCTGCGTGACAAGCCCGTGACTGAGAAGTATTTCGCCGATGCGGCTGCGTCCAAACATACGATTTCACTCTGCGAGATCGATAATAAAATGCGCTGTATGACAAAAGCGCTGATAAGCTCTAAGCCTCTGGAATTGTGATTCATTCTCTAAGCTCAAAGTTCTAAGCTCAAAGCTCTATCAACACTGAGGTCTTATCCAGCCGAATAAAAAGCATGACGGGGGGCAGCGGCCCCCCGCGCGGCTATCGCATTCGCGATACGCCGCTCCCCCCACTACGGGGCCGGGGCCCCGTAACGCCCCGTTCCCGGATAAATCCTGTTTCTAGTTTCTTGTCGGCCGATTGCCGCCGCCACCCGAAGGTCTGCTGCCGCCGCCCCGGCTCATGCCGCCGCCCGGAGCTCTGTTCATGCCGCCAGCACCTCTGTTCGCGCCACCGGCACCTGCATTACGTCCGGCCCCCATACCTGCAGGGGGCGTGGGGCGTGTACCGCCGCTTCCACCACCAGTCGAACCCGAGCCGCCGCCATACGAACCACCGCCATAAGATCCGCCAACCGACGTATAGCCATCCGAGAATCCATCGGGCAAATCGATGCCATCGTCTTCGGCCGTCATCTCGATGATGTTCTGCGCCTCGCGTATCGCATTAATCTCGCTTTCCTTCATATCGATCGTCTGGCGGATTTCTTCGAGCAATCCGTGTTTCTTGTCGAAATCGACGCTGCGGACATACGTGAGATCCTTGCGGCCAAAGAACTCGAGGAACTGATCGCGTTCCTCCTGCTTGCGCTTGCTGATCTTGTCGAGATCCGCATTGCTCTCGATGATGTAGGGCGTCAGCATCAGCAGCAGATTCTGCTTTTGAATCGTTTTTTCGGTCGAACGGAACAAATAGCCGAGCACAGGAATATCGCCGAGCAACGGCACTTTTGATACCGACTGCGACTCGCTGTCGCGCACCAGACCGCCCAGAACCACGGTTTGCTGATCAGGCACCACGACGACCGTCTTGAGATTTCGCATACGCGTCGAAGGACCGCCAAGATCCGAGCCGCCCGGCTTCACTTCTTCGATTTCTTCGGTGATGTCGAGGCGAACCGTGCCGCCTTCGTTGATCTGCGGCTTGATGTTAAGCGTGAGCGCGACATCGACACGTTCGATGGATGTGCCATAGCCGCCGATCAAACCGCTCAGAGCCGAGGTTGCCGTGTTGTTGGCACCCGACAGTGAATTGAGCAAAGACGAATAGTTCGAAGCCGTGTTGGTGATGTAAGGAATTCTTTCACCGACGCTGATTTCAGCTTCCTGATTATCGAGCGTGAGGATCGTCGGGGTCGAAAGCACATTGACGTCTGTATTCGTCTGCAAAGCGTTCAGAACCATGCCAAGACTCGGGATGCTCAGACCAGCGACTTCGAGCGAAGGTCCGGCCAGTGCCATCAAAAATCCCGGTGTGCTGTCGCCCGACAGGAACATGGCTGCCGGCGAAATACTCGACAACGAATTGAGCTGTGTGCGGCCGGCCCAATAGCCATCGCCCTGGCCGGTATCAAATACATTGCCGCCATGCATCACGATGCCAAGATCACGGGTGCGCTCAAGACTCACTTCCATAATCGCCGCCTCGACATACACCTGACGTCTGGGGCGATCGAGCTCCTTGATCACGTTTTTGATAGCCAGAAAATCACGCGGACTGGCAACGACGATGAGATCATTCGTCGATTCATTCGCCACCACGCTGATATCCTCACCCTGCAATGTACGGCTCGCCGAATTCGAATTGTTGTTACGATTGTTGTTGTTCTTGGACGTAATATCCGAGATCACCTGGTTCAAAGCAGAATACACTTCGTTTGCCTCGGAATTCTGCAAATGCACCACATTGATCTTGCCCGAATCGGGAATCTCGACATCCAGCTTGAGGATGAGACGCTTCATCTTTTCGTAGCTGCGTTCGTCGGCAACGATGATGAGCTTGTTGGTGCGTTCATCGGCTACGATCTGGCTCACCCGCATCTCGGTCTGATTATTGTTCGCGTTGTTGTTGTTGTTATTGTTCCGGTTGCCGGTTGATTTCGACACCTGGAATACCTGCGTGAGCAGTTTTTCCATATCCGAAACCGATGCATACTGCACTGGATATACCCAGATCTTATCGCCTTCGCTGCTGCCGTTATCCATCTTTTTGATAAAGGCGAGCATACGGTTTACCGAATTGCCGGTATCGGTGATGATGAGCGAGTTGGCGGCGGGATAATCCACGATCACGCCATTGGTGGTTTTAAGCTGCTCAAGCACCGGTTTAATCTGCGAAACATCGACATATTCAAGCGTCGCAATATGGGTGACAAGCGAATCGTTTTTGGGCACCGAAGTATCGCCGTAAGTCGCCGGCAGCGGTTCCTTCACGCCATTGTTAATCTCAACGATTTTATAGAATTTACCGCTGGGAACGACAGTGAGTCCATTCATCTGCAAAGCCGACAGAAATGCCTGATAGGCTTCACCCTGAGTGACAGGATTTGGGCTGATGATCGTGATTTTTTTACCGGCTCGCAGGGAATCTGCGATGATGAAATTGCGGCCGGTCTGAGCGCTCATCAGTTTGACGACATCGCTGAGCTCAGCATCGCGGACATCCACCGCGATCTTGAGATTTTTGGGCGTCGTTTTGACGTTGAAATCCTGGCCAAAATTCTGTTCAAAATCGAGCGATTCCCCAAAGATCACCCCGCCTTCGACGCCAACGGACTGTCCTTCAGCCGCAGGTGCGGCCGGCGCATTCTGATCGTCCGAACCGGTATCGTCTTTGGGCGCATTCCGTTTCACGACGCCAGGCTGAGAACGGCGTGAATCATTGCCAACGACCTGCGCATCGTCATCATCCTGGGCAAAAGCCGTTGCCGGCAGTTGCATCTCAAGCAGCCCGGCACTCAGTGCCATCGCTGCCATTATCATGTATGTTCTCAACTTTTTGTGCATTGCTTTATTATCTGCCTTCGAGGGATTGAATTCCTGCATTTCAAAGCCTGATTTCAGTGATTATCGCCGATTGTCAGTAAATCCGATGCGACCGCGTTATTTGAGCTTGAAGGTCAGCGTCTTTTCCTGACCACTTCGGTTTATCTTGATGCCAATATCCTGCCCCGGATTGAGTGCATCGAACAGTGCCATGGCTTTCTGAGGTCCGTCGACCTGCTGTCCGTTCACATCGATGATGGTATCACCCGATTTCAATCCAAGCTGGGCATAAACCGAACCGCTTTCAATACCAAGCAGTCGGAAGCCACCGACATTGCCGCCCTTATAAACGGGCTGGACCTTTGGCAACGGCCCATAGGCCGAATTATTCTTAAGCGAGTTGGGATTTTTGCGAATCTGTTCCACGACCTCGCGAGAGACTTCGTAAGTATCTGTGCCGACTTTTTTAACGACTTCGGTCGGCGCCACTGACGCCGCAGCAGCATCCGCCGTCTTCTTTTCGGCATCTGCCGCCGCTTTTTCACGCAATTTCTCGGCCTGTTTGTCTTTCTCGGCCTGTTTTTCGAGCGCGACCTTGGCGTCGTTCAAATCCTGTTCGGTTGTGCGCGTATCGATATATTCCAGGCGGTTGTTCTGCGTCGTGCGCTCCAGATAGACGCGGCTGCGAACGATTTTCAGAACACGCGCTTCGTTCAGCAGCATATCGCCCTCGTTCAGATACACCATCCGTGCATCTGCGCCGCCCTCCAGCGGCATGAACATCGCGATCGAATACGTCGGAATGCTCGCCACCTGCGTGCCCACGAGCAGCACGCGCATATCGGTCAGCACCGGCCGCACGCCGTCACCCGCAATCTCTTCGAGCACTTCGATTTCATCCGCAATCACCGGCTCTTCTGTGGGCTCTTCGACCTCTTCCGCCGTGCCCTTCTGATTGAACAGATTGCGGTTGTACAGCAGGTTATCGGAGCTGTCCTGAACTGCCTCTTCTTCGATTTTGATAGTTGATTCGTCGATCACATCGACATGATAAGGCGTAATCAGAACCACTTTTTTGCCGATGATATTCCCGATACCACAGGCAGCCAAAATGGCAATCAGCACCCCGACAGCGGCCATTACTATTCGAACGATCAGACGCACTCGCGAATCCATGACTTACTCCACAGCGCTCAAATGAATGGTTCGCCGAACGCCGCGATGCTCGACTTCAACCGTGCTTGTTCTCTGATTTCCGGCCGCCATGTTCACAAACATCAGCGCCATGGGCTCCAAATCCGGCATTTTCCCGTTTATCGCCATTACAATATCGCCCGACACCAGCCCGATTTTGGAAAACAGCGTGTCTTCCGGAATCTCGACCAGCCGGTACCCCTGAATCTTGCCATACTCCACTCGCGGCGACACGTTCAGCGCCACCGAAGCTTCCCAGATATTCTTTGCCTGGTCCGAAACCGCTTCGTGCAGCACCTTGTAATTGCCCTCGCCATCCTGCCACACCATGTCGTCGGTAAAGCGAATGAGCGGTGAGGACGGCAGCCGCTCGAATCTCGTTTCGGCATAAACCATCGGATATTTCGTCAGCAGCGCCCCATTGAGCGACCCGCGCTCGCCGATCTTCTGCGTTGGCTCACTGCCATCACTCAGCGCCGCATAAAGCATCGCATCATCCATCTGTTCGCGCTGCTTGTGCTCGACGTGATGGGATTCCGCCCTTTTGGACGCAGGCGGCACTTCGCCTACCGCAACAAATCCATTCACCGGCGCATCTGTCACTGCGGCAATTTCCTCGGCATCGGTATGCACAGACCAAACGCCCCACACGCACACAGCAATCGCCAGTGCTGTCACAGCAAGGAATATGCAGAACTTTTTACGACTGTCATTCATACCGGTTTCCAGAATCCCTCATCATACAAAAACCCACCATTTCCTACAGCCATTTCGATATTTTATCAAGTTTCGAGACACTGCCATCTGCCATTTTCGTAACGCAGGCTGGCAAATACAGATTCCATTTTTTTTGTTCGCCGGCTATTGGCCGTTCGGCCAATACGCCGCCGGGGCGGGGCTATTGGCCGCAAGCGGCCAATACGCCCCGCCATTGCTCACGATGAAGCATTCGACGCAAAATACCGCTTATCAAGCGTCCGGTAGCCTATAGCTTCGGCCAGATGCTTTTTGGTAATCTGCGGCGAATGCGCCATATCGGCGATGGTTCTGGCCACCTTCAGAATCCGGTGATGCGCCCTTGCGCTCATGCCCATCTTGTCGATCACGCGCTGCATCAGTTTATGACCATCATCGTCTAGCACGCAGTGCTCCCTGATTTCGGGCACACCCATCTGCGCATTGCAGCGAATCGGCGTATTTCCAAAGCGTTTGTGCTGTATTTCGCGGCATTCGATCACGCGCTCGCGAATTTTTTCGGACGATTCGGAACGCTGTGGATTGCGCATTTCTTCGTAGGAAACTTCGGCAACCTCTAGCTGAATATCGATGCGATCGAGCAGCGGCCCCGAAATGCGCGACTGGTAATGCTCTATCGACTCGCGCTTGCAAATGCATGGTTTTCGCCGGCTTCCCAGATTTCCGCAGGGACAGGCATTCATCGACGCCAGCAGCATGAACTGCGCCGGAAACTGCACGCATTGCAACCGTCTGGTGATGTTGACCTGCCCATCTTCGAGCGGCTGGCGCAGCACTTCGAGCACCTGCCGTTTAAATTCAGGCAGTTCATCCAAAAACAGCACGCCGTGGTGCGCGAGCGAAATCTCACCAGGTCTCGGCGAAGGCGAACCACCGCCCACAAGACCGACATCACTGATGGAATGATGCGGCGAACGAAACGGCCGGGTATCGATCATCGCCCGCGTCCCCAGATTGCCCGAAACGCTGTACAGCGCTGTGACCTCAAGCGCCTCATCGAACGAAATCGGCGGCAAAATCGTTGGCAGCCGCTGAGCCAGCATCGTTTTGCCCGAACCGGGCGGACCGATAAAAATCAGATTATGACCGCCGGCTGCCGCCACTTCGAGCGCTCGCTTCGGCACCGCCTGACCGCTCACATCCGACATATCGTTGGGCGACAAATCCAGCCCCATCTGGCGGTTGCCCGCAATATAGCGCGGCGGCATTTCGCTGTGCCGAAGCGCATTGTAGCATTGGCGCAGCGTCGTCGGGCAATAGATCTCCATGCCCTCGACCAGCGCCGCTTCGGCGGCGTTTTCGGGCGGCACCATCACCGCTTTTAACCCCGCTTTCTGGGCCGCCAAAACCAGCGGCAGCACGCCGCGAATCGGCCGGATATCGCCAGTCAGCGCCAGTTCGCCCATCACCATGCAGCGCTCGAACAAATCCCAGGCTGCCGGCGGAAACTCGCCATTCGCCAGCAAAATCGCCAGTGCAATCGGCAAATCATAGGTCGTGCCGTCTTTTCGCACATCTGCAGGCGCCAGATTCAGCGTGATACTCGTGTTCGGAAAATAGATATCCGATTCCATAAACGCCGAGCGCACGCGCACCCGCGATTCCCGCACAGCGCCTTCGGCCAGACCGACAGTTAAAAAATTCTGCTGTCCAAACCCGATCTGGACCTCAATGCTGACGCAATATCCTTCAACCCCCAAAAGCGCACCACTTCTCGTTCTGCCAAACATAAGACATCTCCTTGTCGATGCGGCCACGCCGCGTATCTGTACGAAGGCAGCATCCGCCTTCGACAGAAATGATGCCGTTGAGTTTGGTTTTGTGACATTTTTTTTGGAGCGCCTGGCGCGGCGTATTGAGCGCATGCGAAATAGCCGCGCGGGGGTAGCGGCGTATCGAAGCTGTACAGACGCACATCACGTGCGGCGTACAGCAAGATAGCCGCGTAGGGGGCCTGCCCCCGGCATCAGTCAGAACAAGCGGTGTTTTCGCGCATGTGATTGATGAGACTGGCCTGATAGGCGGCGCCGAAACCGTTGTCGATGTTGACGACGCTTGTGCCTGCGGCGCAGGAATTGAGCATCGAAAGCAATGCGGCGAGGCCGCCGAATGATGCGCCATAGCCGATGCTTGTGGGGACAGCGATGACCGGACATGAGACGAAACCGGAGATCACGGCGGGCAGTGCGCCTTCCATGCCGGCGATTGCGATGATGACGCTGGCGGTCATGAGCGTGTCGAGGTGGGCGAGCATGCGGTGAAGACCGGCGACGCCGATATCGTTGATGGCAATGACGTCGTTGCCGAGCATTCTGGCGGTGAGCTGGGCTTCTTCGGCGACCGGAATATCGCTGGTGCCGCCCGTGACGATGACGATTTTGCCGATGCCGTCGGGCAGCGGGCAGTTACCGACGATGCCGACGCGCGATGCCGCATGGTAATTGAGCGCGACGTGATAGTCGATGACCAGGCTTTGGGCAACTTCGGATTCCAGCCGCGTGATGAGCGTGCCGCGTTCGCCATTGTTCTGCTGCGCCTCGATGATTGCGGCGATTTGCGAGGCTTTTTTTCCGCTGCCATAGATGATCTCGGAAGCACCGCAGCGCAGGCTGCGATGATGATCAATGTTTGCAAAGCCGAGATTCTCGAACGGCGCTTTGCGCAATGCCAAAATGGCATCGTCGATGCTTGTGCCGCCCTGGCTCACGGATTCCAAAAGTGTACGAACTTCAGATTCTGTCATAGTTTTTTACTCCCAACCATCAAAGATATGTTCGTCATAGACATTATTTTCGTCGGGCGCATGGGATGCGTGCCAGACCTGAGCAAAGAAAGGATTGCCGCGCGCAATTTCGTCATAATTCCACGGCATCGGGAAACAATCGGGGCACCATTGGCCGCCGAGCAGCACGAGCGTTGGTGAAGCCTTGAACTCGTGACCAAACTGACACGACCACGCCAGCGGCGTACGCAGATCGCCCTTCGTCATCGATTCGGAAAGGCACTTGCCGCCGCGGAATTCTGCGGCTTTGCGCATATCGTCGATATCGAGCTCCGATTCGGGTTTGCTTTCGTCATAGCCGTGATCGAGATGCAGCGGCGTGTCGGAGGGACGCGACAAATCCTGATGTTTCCAGTCGGGAATGGCCTCCCAAGCTTCGCGGCTCCCATAATAGGCCGTGATGCGCTGCATGTTGTTTGTCTTTATCCAGTCCTGGGTGCCGAAGCCTTTTTTATAGGCCATCGGCTTCATGCCAAGTTTGATGAGCGCACCCGGCGCCAGTTTGGCGAGGTGATAGAACCACGGAACGCTTTTGCCCATCTGTTTGAAATAGTCTTTGACTGGAATATTCGCGCGGAAATGCAGGTATTCTTCGAGCACATCGGAATCTTCATACCAGTGGCCGTGGAAGTTTTTGAGCACGAACCAGTTGGCGTTGAAGATTTTTTCGGGCGGCGGGCACGAAATCGCATCCAGCAGCAAACATTCAAATTCGTAGTTCGAAATGCGGTATTCCTTGCCGCTGCCGATGTTATAGAAGCGGTTCCAGAATTTTTCGGGCAAATCGGTGGTGCACAGATTGGCGAGCAACCGCCCGCTGTCTTCGACCGTAGCCCATTCGAGAACGCCGCGGATGGGCACATGGAACATGATGGGATCGTAATTTTTCAGGATATCGGGATACAAAATGCCCGACTGGCGCAGGCTGACCCAGTGTTTGATCCCGGATTCGGCAAATGTGCGCTCAGCGATGACCTTCGATATGCCATAATGGTCATAAATGCTCACGCAAATGGGATCACCGGTACGCCCCCAGTGAATCGGTTCATTTCGGGGCCCCAGCTGGGCAACCGAACCGATATAGACGACAAACGGCTGTTTTTCTTCGGGTTGCGCGAGCACCGCACGCACGACGTTTTCGGCGGCAGTGATGTTCACTTTGGGCGTTTTCTTGGGGAAATAGTCGGCTTTGGGCGACACCATGCCGCCGACATGCAGCACATAATCGGCGCCGTTCACACCGCGCATCACATCATCCGCATTCAGTAAATCGCCCCACACCACCTCGATTTTGTCGGTGAATGGCGCGAGTTTTTTGTGATTCACCTCGCTGTTGCGGGCGAGCACTTTGATGTGCACATCGTCAGATTTTGCGGCGAGCTCTTTGAGCGTCGCCATGCCCATCACGCCAGTTGCACCAGTTAAAAATACCGTTTTCTTCGTCATAAAAATCCTGAACAATAAACCCAAAACTATGGCCAATGCCACGCATCAGCTATATGCAGCAATCAAGCACAATAGGCAATGAAATCATAGCCTTTGTGCATTCTTTCTAAAAAACCTTATGAATTCCGAGCCAGAAATCGACGTTCTGTCCGAAATTCGCTTCAACAGCTGCGCGCCAGTTGTGTGACAGATTAAAGCTCAAATCGGCCGAAAAGATACCGACGCCCGGGACGGGAACCGTATTGAACAGCCGGCTCGGTGCACTCACTGGGCCCACCGAATAATCCGGACGATAGCGATAAATCAGATCGATGTTCAGATGCTTGACCACATTCAAACTGATCTCGGATTCAAGCATGAGCATGGTATCGGGGTCTTCGTAAATGGGCACACCAGAATACTTGAAATCGTACATGCTCACCCCGACGCCCAGACGGTTCACGAACCGCAATTCAGCGAGGTGTTCAAACCAGCTGCCCAAATCGAGCGAAAACTCGATGTAAGGCAGAATTTTAACGGTTTTGAACTCATCCTCGATTTCGTGATCGAATTTGCCATCGACAGCAACCGCAACATAGGTATGCGTATGCTCACCGTACCACAGGGCGACGCCGGTATCGAGCCCGAACGAATAGTCCGAGAGATCGGTCACATCGAGATAACCATAGGGTTTTACCCAGAATCGCTCATTGCGATAGATATAGGCCAGCTGCAGCCCAAGGTTAAAATCGGTGGAAGGCATCCAGCGCAGCATCAAATCGATCGAATGCCCGTAGGGATCGAGATGGTTGGGATCGAGATTGAACGAATCGCCTTTGAAAGCCCCGAAAACATCGAACAAATAACTGCCGATGAACAGCGTCGTACCGAAATGAAACATCGATTTCCAGACCGCCGACATCGAACTGTCGTCATGGGTGAGCGAACCGATGAGCATCGACAGCGACAGCATGCCGAGTGAAGCGCCCTCCATGCCAAGCAGTTTATAGTGGCTGGAATTGTCACCAATGCAATAATGCCCATAGCCACGCCAGAATGTCGATACGAGTATCGCCAAAAAACCGCATCGCGCCGTTCCGGAACTCGCCTTTACATCGCGGGTTTCCCAGTTTTCGGCCGCAAGTTCTTCGTCAGACTTGTTGTCGACTTCGTTAAGCGTGAGCGCATCTGCCCGAACCGGCGCCGCCAGCAGAGGCAGCAAAAGCGCAGCACTTATCGCGTATTTTGGTAACTTGGTGGTCATTGATTAATTAAAGTCCGGGTCACTGGAGTCTGCGCAGAATCTACAACATACGGCGCTGTACCTGCGGATGTGATTCGTCTGGCACCGGGCAGCATCAGATATCTGGTTGCCCCAAAGATCTGTCCGACAGCCTGAGTCAAAGAAGTCTTCGATTCAAAATCTGACGTTTTGAGACTGCGCATCATCGTGACTGCAGCAAACGGCAGCACTTCATGAACCGCTGGCGGCCGGTGATAAAGCCCCTCAAAGCCCGAAGCAAAATCGGCATCGAGCTTATTCGCTGCATCCGAATAGTCCAGATAAATGGCTTCGTTGATAAATTTGAACCGCTGATCATCCTTTATCGGAGCCCACGCACTGGTGGCCATACAGGTCACAAATCTGCGCTGATCGGAAGCCGCTTTGGGCTGCGGTGTTCCCGGTTTTGCACACCAGATATTTTCCTGTGCCATAAAGCTCATAATGCGTTCGGCGACATCGGCAGACACCGGCAAAAACACGGTATCCGGTGATGCTGCAGCAGCTTTTTTGGCCAGATCGCGCAAATCGGTCTGTTTGGCAGGATAGGTAAATGCACTCACGCTTACGCCCTGCGGCAGACTGGCTTTGAGCTGCTCGACCGTTGTCGCGGCATACGCATCATCGGTGCTGATCGAGACGATGGTCTGCGCATTCATTCCAATCAGCATCTGGGCAATCTGCTGAGCTTCCTCGGTGATCGCATAAGAAAACTGATAGACGCCGCTCAAATCACCGACAAAGCTGTCGTTCGGCGAAAACCCAATCATCACTTTGTCGCCCAAACCACGGGCAACCGCATTGCACTCCTGAATAT
>JAEEGL010237136.1_pt1 | contig 33834 bp, 32 predicted proteins | sample 9134231 | NCBI WGS metagenome assembly JAEEGL01 (sample SAMN16246548, study PRJNA631951) | gut metagenome | biome: gut microbiome; feature: rumen; material: fiber-attached | host: Bos | place: Iran: Karaj | collected 2018-10 | reverse complement strand
TGGCGTCGAGCGTCTTGCGCGCTACCGCCCCGATGTCCGTGCTGTGTCGGGTGCCGGAGATGGGGTTGACGATGAGCCAGATCTTCTTTCGGTCGGCCATGGTTAGAATTCGGCGTTTTGCGGGGTGCGCGGGAAGGGGATGACGTCGCGGATGTTGGTCATGCCGGTGACGAACAACAGCAGTCGCTCGAAACCGAGACCGAAGCCCGAGTGCGGGGCGGAACCGTATTTGCGGGTCTCCAAGTACCACCAGACGTCCTTCTCGGGGATGTGCAACTCCTGCACGCGCTGCATCAACTTGTCGTAGTTCTCCTCGCGCTCCGAGCCGCCGATGATCTCGCCGATCTTCGGGAAGAGCACGTCCATGGCGCGCACGGTCTTGCCGTCGTCGTTCAACTTCATGTAGAAGGCCTTGATCTCCTTCGGATAATCGGTGAGGATGACGGGCTTCTGGAAGTGGTTCTCCACCAGGTAGCGCTCGTGCTCCGACTGCAGGTCGATGCCCCACTTGACGGGGAAGTCGAACTTCTTGCCCGACTTGAGCAGGATGTCGATGGCTTCGGTATAGCCGAGGCGGACGAAGTCGTGGGAGACCACAAATTTCATTCTTTCAATGAGTTCCTTGTCGAACATGTCGTTGAGGAACTGCAGGTCGTCCATGTTGTTGTCGAGGGCGTACTGGACGAGGTACTTGATGAAGTCCTCGGCGAGGTCCATGTTGTCGGTGATGTCGTTGAAGGCGACTTCGGGTTCGATCATCCAGAACTCGGCGAGGTGGCGCGGGGTGTTGCTGTTCTCGGCGCGGAAGGTGGGACCGAAGGTGTAGATGCCGCCGAGGGCGAGGGCACCGAGTTCGCCTTCCAACTGCCCGGAGACGGTGAGACTCACGTGCTTGCCGAAGAAGTCCTTGGTGTAATCCACCTTGCCTTCGGGGGTCTTGGGTAGGTTGTTGGGGTCGAGGGTGGAGACGCTGAACATCTCGCCCGCGCCTTCCGCGTCGGAGGCGGTGATGAGCGGGGTGTGCAGGTAGAAGAATCCCCTGTCGTTGAAGTACTTGTGGATGGCGAAGGCCATGGCGTGACGCAGGCGCAGCACGCAGCCGAAGTAGTTGGTGCGCGGGCGCAAGTGGCCGATCTCGCGCAGGAACTCCATGCTGTGCCCCTTCTTCTGCAACGGATAGGTCTCGGGGTCGGCGGTGCCATAGACCTCGATCTCTTGCGCCACCACCTCCACCGCCTGGCCTTTGCCCTGCGACTCCACCAGTGTGCCAGTGACGTGCAGGCAGGCGCCCGTGGTGATCTGCTTCATCAACTCCTCGTCGAATTTCGCAGGATCGGCGACAATCTGCAGGTTGTGTACGATGGAGCCGTCGTTCAGTGCGATGAAAGTGATCGCGTTGTTGCCCCTTTTCGTTCTCACCCAGCCCTTTACGCTGATGGTGTTGCCTAAGCCGATGGCTTCGTAATGCTTGATGGCGTCAATGATTTTCGTCCGTTTCATATACCTTATTTATTATGTCTTTGTTTATAAAATTTGAGTCTGCAAAAATACGATATTCTTGAGAAATGGAAGACCTTCTCTGTCGGATTATTTAAGGGATCCTCCTATCACCACTTTGGCGTATGCGGATGGTTGTGGTAGAGACAGTGTATGCACCGTCTCTATCTGGATGATGTAAACCCCTGCGGACAGTTGATGGTTTTTGATTTCTATAATTTCTTGATTATTAAATTGCTGTGAAAAAATCAGCCGCCCCGTGGCATCCCAGATGCGCAAGGTCCCGCTGGCGCTCTCGGGCAGGCGGACGGCGAAATGGTCGGTGGCGGGGTTGGGCACGATGGATAGTGCTAACGACGGGAGGATGTCGCCGGGGTTGTCGATGCCCACGGGTGGGGGCGTGGTGCCGAGGAAGAGCGAAAGCCCGCCGGCGTAGTTGCCCACGAGCATGTCGGGGAAGCCGTCGCCGTTGAGGTCGGCCACGGCGGGCACACTGCGCAGACCCTCGCTGATGGTGCGGCGCCAGCCCGGGGCGTGCTCGAGCAGCGCCGTCTCCTGCAGGGTGAAGGTTCCGTTCAGGTTGCCGTCGATGTGGTTGTAGTAGCCGACGCCGCCCTGCTCGTTGCCGCAGAAGAGAACGGTTTCGTCGGCGGCGTTGCGGAAAAAGACGGGCGTGCAGAAACCGAAGTAGGAGAGTTCGGGTTGCCGTACATCGACGCCACCGAGGGTGTCGGTGACGAAGGTGAAGCTGGCGGCGTCGCCGGTGCCGGTGTTGCGCAGGTAGGCGAGCCGTCCGCGGCGGTTGCCGACGACGAGGTCGGGACGGCTGTCGCGGTCGAGATCGAAGAACTGCGGCGCGGCGTAGTCGCCGAAGTCATGGGCGACGAAGCCGGCGTCGGGGGCGGCGAAGTCGGGCTGGTCGGGGTCGTCGCTCTGGTTGGAGAAGCGCAGCAGCGTGCCCTCCAGCGTGCCGCAGAGCAGGTCGGTGGTGCCGTTGCCATCAAGGTCGGCGAAGGCGGGGAAAAGTCCGTGCATCCTCAACTGCCGCAGCCCGCCGAAGTCGGCGGTCACAAGCCGGAACGCGGGCACCGTGGGACTGCCGACGTTGCGGTAGTAGGCGATCGACGACGGAAATTCCGAGACGACGAAGCCGTTGACGTAGGCGGAGGTGTCGTAACTGCCGTAGTTGCCGACGAAAAGGTCGATCAGGCCGTCGTGATCCCAGTCGTAGAGCACGGGTGCGGCGCCGCTGCCGACGTCGATCATCCCGCCTTGCAGAAAACTCTCGGTCTGCTTTTCGTATTCCGAAGTGGCGGGGTTGAAGCGGTAGAGCCAGTGGCAGTCGTGGTCTTTCGACTTGTTGAGGACAGGGTCGGCGGGAGAGGCGAGCAGCTCTTCCACCCCGTCGTTATCGACATCGACGAAGGAGAGCACGGGCATGGAGAAGAGCCGTACCGGCGCGGCGGCGGAGGGAAAGGCCGTGTCGAGGGATACCATGCGGGCGTCGTCGAGGGTGCCGCCGTTTTCCAAGAAGACCAAGTTGGGGAAGTCGATGTCGCCGAGGACGAGGTCGGGCAGCCCGTTGCCGGTCAGGTCGCGGGCGACGATGGTGGAGCCGACATGGCGCAGCGGCTCGCCTTTGCGCCCGCAGTCGCTGTTGAGCAGGATGCTGTTGTCTTCGCCGCCCTCTTCGAAGTGCCCCCAGCACTCCTCTTCCAATCGGAAGTCGAGATGGCTCCGATCGCCGTACTCCTCCATGGAGTAGTTGCGGTGAAAGTGTACGTATTTTCCTAATAACCAAAAGTTTAAGATGTCCAGGTCTCCATCGCCGTCGATGTCCTCGATGGCAAGGTAGTCGTCGGGTGAGGCGTAGAGGTTGGTGAGGTTGCCGTATTGAAGCGACATGAGTTGTGTGGTGACGAGGTCGAACCGCAGCCCGTCGGCGTTGGAAAGATTGCGGTAGATGGTGATGCCGCCGTTGCCGTAAGTGAAGATGTCGGTGCGGTCGTCGCCGTCGTAATCGCGCAGGATGGCCCAGTCGTGCAAGGGAGGGAAGAAGCGGGAGAGCTCTGGGGCGAAGGTGTAGTGGCACTCGCCTTCGATGCCGGCGTTGAGGAAGGGAAGCAGCCGGTTGCCGTGCTTCTCGAAGAGCAGCAGGTCGTCGGTGCCGTCGAGGTCGAGGTCGATGGGGTGCGCGCTCACCCCGTTGACGCCGCCGGCCCAGGGATAAAGAAAAAGCTGTCCATAAGCGTCATGGACAGCGATATCTTGGGAGCGGGTGAACCCGAAATCGTGGTAGGCCTGGGCGTTGGCAGACAGCGCAAGGAGGCACAGGATGCAAAGCGCGTGCCAGCGACGGAGGAGAGCCATCTTAGTAGTGGAAGGTGTTTCTGCGCTTCGCGCGTACCTTGTAGGCCGTGTTGATGGGGCCGGATTTCTTGGCCTTGGCGGTGGCTTTCCTCTTGTATGACCGGCTCCGTTTGCTCTGCATCTTCTTGTTTTTCGAGATCCTATGCACGTTGCGGTAGGAGGGACTGCACGAACTCATCGACATGATGGCCGGAAACGAGAAAATCAAAAGGAGAAGATAGACAAAGTATTTTTTGAATTTCATCACGATGGCTTTTGTTCTACACTCTTATAACGTTTTTGAAAAGATTTATCTTGGGTGGATAACTCTTTTTTTTTCAGCGGGCAAATTTACAAAAATATTTTAATAAAAAACAAAATCCGCGACGAGAAATCGTGTTTTTCAACCAAAAGAGGTGGATAAAGGCATTACCAGGCGCCGTCGAATTTGGTCCAGATGAGGTCGCCGGTCTCCCAGGCCTTGTCGAGGGCGCGGTTGCACTGGCTGTTGGTGTATTCTGTGAGGATACGGATGGCGGCTTTCGGGTCGCTCGAGAGCAGTTCGAGGGCGCGTGCCTCGATGGCGGGCTGGTTGTCGAAGAACTCCTTCTGGAGCGGCTGCCATGCGTTGTCGATGTAGCGGCGCATGTCGCCCCAGCGTTGGCAGGCGAGGGTGCCAAGGCGGTTGAATCCCCACCAGGCGGCGTCGCGGCTGAAGCCGGTCTCGCGGCCGCAGGTCTCGTAGGTGTCGGGCAGGTCGGTGACGTTGGCATAGATGGGCACATAGACGGAGGAGGCGACGTTGTCGAGGCAGAACCAGCAGAGCGCGCCCACGGCGTCGGGCAGGTTGGCGCGGCACTGCAGGATGGTGGCATAGACGGTGAACCAGACGGCGATGTTGCGCTCGCCGTGGGCGTGCCAGCCGCCGTTCACCTTGTGCAGTTTCAACTCATCGGTCTTCATGAAGGGGTTCGCCAGCGGCGAGATCACGGTCTTGCCCTCCTTGTCGGTCACGGTGATGTTCTTGCGCATGTCGTACTCGGTGCCCTCATAGTAGTCTTGGAACACGCGCACCATGTCGGGCAGTTCCACCAGCGAGTCGGGCTTGACGGAGAAGGGGTAGTTCTCCATGTTGGGGTCGAGGTGGAGCGACGGGGCGAGCAGGTCGAACACACGCCACTCGCGGCGGCGGCAGGCCAGACTCTGGCGGCTGTCGGGCGCGTAGGCGTAGGCGAAGCGGAAGGTCTCGCGCTTCTTGTCGTACCAGCCGTTCTCCTCCGCCACCGAGAAGACATTGTCGGAGGCCATGTAGTAGTCCTTGTCCTTGAGGTTGATTTCGCGGATGGTGGAGGCGTTGGCGTTGACGCCCACGTGGTCGTCGGGCACGCGCTGTGCGGCCCACACGGCGCCCTTCTTGCCGGCGCCGGGACCGACGATCTCGAAGTGCCACACTTCGTTCTTGTCGGCGACGGTGAGGCATTCGCCGCCGTCGATCCAGCCGTACTCCTTGAGCAGTTCGCCCGCGGTGCGGATGGCTTCGCGCGCGGTCGTGCAGCGCTGCAACATCAGGGCGCAGAGCATCGGACAGTCGATCATGCCGACATCGGACTTCAACTCCTTGCGGCCGCCGAAGGTCGATTCGCCGATGGCCAGCTGGTGCTCGTTCATGCATGGGTAGGCGGTGTTGAGATACTGGTAGGTGTGCGCCACCTGCGGGATCTTGCCGGTTTCCACGTAGCAGTACGACGGCATCGGGGCGGTGCCGGAGGGACAGGCGGTGCGCTTGTAGAGCGTCACCATCTCGCCCGGTGCGTGGTCGGCGGCGGGCTCCACCTTGATGTTGGTGCGGCTGCGCCCGCTGTCGTCGGTGTGCGAGGTCATCACGCTGCCGTCGGCGGAGGCCTTCTTGCCGACCGTCACCGTCGTGCATTCCATCCCTTCCGTCTCGAAGGAAAATTCCGTCTGCGCGAAGAGCGGGATGACGGAAAGGCAGATAATAATGGAGAGTAGTCTTTTCATATCGGTTGGAATTATAGTTTCACCACTTTCAACGTTCCGCCACCCCAGCCGGTGAAATGGAAGAAGTAGATTCCCGGCTCCCAGTCGGAGATGTCCATCTGCATCTGCCGGCGGGTGAGCGGGAGGTAAACGTCACCCATTGAGGGATTCTCCGGAAAGGCGCTGGTGCTGTACATCTTGGTGCCAATGCTGTTGTAAACGACGAGATTGCTTATCAGGGCACTCTCTGGAATGTCGATGGTGACGATGTCGGTGGCGGGGTTGGGGAAAATTTTGACTTGCGACATTGGCCACTGGAGGATGGCGTTGGTGTCGCCGTTGATGTCTGTTGTGTCGCCGCCGATGTCGGTGGTGTCGGGCGGGGTGATGGGCGTGGTGGTATCGATGACGTGGAGGTTGAGTTGGTAGAGCGAATCGCAGCGGTCGGCGAATCGCACGCGGCGGTTGTAGAGGTAGTCGCCGTCGCCGGTGACGTGCTGTAGGAAGTAGCCGTTCTCATAGTAGTTCTCCCCGCTGATGATGGTGTCGAAGAGGGCGAGCGTGTCCATGCACTTGGTGCCGAGCAGGCAGAGGTTGTCGAACTTGATGTTGCCCTGGTAGGCGGTGCTGCCGATGCTGTCGATGGTGATGCGGAGGTAGATGATGGGTTGGTCTTCGAGAATGGTCAGGTTCTCGAGGTTGAGCTCTTCCACTTCAAAGTCGAGGGCGTCGCAGGGCTTGGTGGCGATGGTCTGGTAGGAGGAGTATGCGCCGGTGAGACTCCACGCGAAGGTCATCTTCTTGAATCCGGTGTTGGAGCGGGTGACGGCGTAGCGGAGCGACAGACTGTGGTAGAGGGTGGTGGGGCAGGCGATCACGAAACTGCGGCCGGCGGAGTTGGGGTGCTTGAAGCCGAGGCAGTAGCCGTCGAAGGGCACGTCGCGCGGGTCGCCGAGTTCGGTGCCGAGCCAGTCGTTCTTGAGCATCTGGGCGTAGTTGCTGGTGGTGACGGTGGCGAACTGCGACGAGCCGTTGGTGCCGTCGGCGTAGAGCATGGCGGAGGGGAAGTTGCCGAAGTTGACGGCGAAGGAGGTGCCGTACCAGTATTGCGGATCCTCCACGACGTCGAAGGTCCAGGCGGCGAAGGGCTCGGGGGTGGGCTGTGCACGGCAGGGTAGGGGAGCCGCGGCCCACGTCGCCAACAGCAGGGCGAAAATGGCACTCAGGGTGCGGGTAGAAAAGCGGATTTGTCGGTTCATGCTATTTCAGGTATTTCCGGTCGAAAATGTTGTATTTCAATATGCAGTAGATGGCGCGCACGCCGTCCTTCCAGCCGATGTGCTTGCCTTCGGCGTAACTTCTGCCGTAGTAGGAGATGCCGACTTCGTAGATGCGAATGTGCTGCTTTTTGGACATGCGGGCGAGTTTGGCGGTCACCTCCGGCTCGAAACCGAATCGTTTTTCCTTGAATATCAATGACTTGATGATGTCGGCACGGAAGAGCTTGTAGCAGGTCTCCATGTCGGTGAGGTTGAGGTTGGAGAAGACGTTGGAGCACCAGGTGAGAAACTTGTTGCCGCGGGTGTGCCAGAAGAAGGAGATGCGGTGGGGCTTGCCGCCGCGGTAGCGCGAGCCGTAAACCACGTCGGCGAAGCCCTCGACGATGGGATGCAGTAGCAGGTTGTACTCCTGCGGGTCGTACTCGAGGTCGGCGTCCTGCACCACCACGTAGTCGCCCGTCGCCTCCGCGAAGCCGCGGTGCAGCGCCGCGCCCTTGCCCTGGTTGACCGACTGCTCGAAATACTTGATTTCGCACTCGGGGTGCGCCGTGATGTACCGGTCGATCGCCCCCTTCGAATCGTCCTTCGAACAGTCGTTGACCAAAATCAACTCCTTGGTGAATCCACCTATCAAGTTGACGGACAATATTTTATCAAGTATGATGTGGATGGTCTTCTCTTCGTTGTAAACCGGAATGACAATGGATAGCTTCATGATGCGGTTAGTTGCGCGTTTTGTTTCTAAAAACGGCAAAAATACGCATTTTTATGGGAAAACACACCATTTTGTCGGCAAAAAGTGGAAAAAAGAGTAAAAATGAGGTTGAAGGGGAATCCCATTTAAAATAGTCATCCCTTTGCAGGATTCGAATCGTACGTCGTTGCCGAAACGAATCTACATTCGTCGATTGAATTGTTTGGGCTGTTAGTCCTCGTCGAAGAGGTCGTCCAAGTCGTCATCGAGATCGTCCAAGTCGTCATCGAGATCGTCCATCTCGCGGTCGAGGTCGTCATTCAACTTCTCGAGCTCTTTTATGCTTTTGGAGGCCTGCTGGGTGGCGATGTTGATGAGGCGTGTCCGTTGCGCGGAGGTGAGTTTGGTTTCATCGATCTGCTGGACGTACTCGGAGGCCTTTTCGTAGTCGCCGGCTTGGATGGCCTTCTCGTACTGGTCAAGCAACTTGTCGTTTTTGTTGCTGCAGGCGGTGGCGGCCAAAGCGACCAGCACGGCCAGGAATAGAACTCTCAATGCTTTCATGATTTTGAATTTTTATAGATGAATAATAATTTTTTTGCAAAAATACAATTTTTTCTTTATTGCACAATAGGGATAACTTTTTTATCTCACCATCGTTATGATTTTCCATAATAATGTTGTATCTTTGCAGCCAAATTTTTGTAAAATGAAGAGATTGTTTTTCTTACTCGTTATGCTACTGTCAGTTGCGGCTTGGTCGTGCAAGGACGACTCGGGTGAATTTATCCAGCAGATGCGCACGGACGCGGAGTTGACAAAGGCGGCGCGCGCCTGCCTGACTGTCGCCACCGACACGGCTGTCGCCCATGTCTGCGTGTCCGGCGGCATGACCGCCACCGGCAACCACATCTCCTTCCCCAACAGCGGACTTTACCGCGCGGTGCGTGACACGCTCACAGCGCTTGGCCGCGCCGACCTGCTCGACACGCTTTACAACCGCCTCGACCGCGCCGGCGAGCGGATGGGCGACGAGGTCACTACCCAGTTCAAGGCCGTCATCAACAAGATGGAGTTCGACGATCCGTCCACGCTGGTCTATAGCGAAAGCGACACGCTCACTTCGTACTTCCGTCTTTATTATGAAAACTCCCTGCGGTCGGGACTCTCCGCCGCCTTCGCTTCCGACATGCAGAGCGTCGGCGCCACCTCCGCCTGGAACGAGATCGTTACGCTCTACAACGGCGCCAGCGCCACCCCGCTGTCGCTTGATGTGCAGACCTTCGCCCTCACCCGCTTCCTCAATGCCGTCTTTGCGGAGATTTCCAAGGAAGAACTGCTCATCCGCAAGTACGAATCCCACCGCGTGACCGAGACCTTGGAGAACTTTTTTGGTGAAAATTAATCAATTATAACATAAAACATTTCCGATGATCAAAGATAAACTCTTCGCCGGCAAGACGTTGGCTATCCTTTCGGGCGGTGGTGACACCCCGGCCATCAACTCCAGCATCGAATGCGTACGCAACCGCGCCTCCATGCTCGGTTTCAAAGTCTATGGTATCCTTCGCGGCTGGAAGGGTCTGCTCGGCGACGGTGACCTGGTCGATCTCACCAACATCCCGTACGACGGCATCTACGGCGGTACCGGACTCCTGTCGAGCCGTACCAACCCTTTTCCCAGCAAGAAGAATCCCGAGGATCGCTCACAGCAAATCCTCAGAAACATAGAACGTTACAAGATCGATGTGCTCGTCACCATCGGTGGCGACGACACCAACGGCGCGGCCAAGCGCATGTACGAGGCCTACGGGATCCCCGTGATCGGCTTCCCCAAGACCATTGACAACGACCTGCGTACGCGCACCATCCACCATTACAACGGCGAGGATAACGAGACCGTGCTCTGCCCCGGCTTCGCCTCAGCGGCCATGGCCATCAAAAAGCTCACCAGTAAACTGCACACCACCAACGAGTCGCACCAGCGCATCATGGTGCTCGAGGTGATGGGCCGCGACGCTGGCTGGCTCACCGGCACCGCTTCCTTTGGCGGCGCCCAACTCTCGCTCATCCCTGAGGTGCCCATGACTCCCGAGCGCAAGGACTTCTTCTTTGAATATGTGCGTGAACAATACCTCCGCTCGCCCAAACGCGAACTCATCATCGCCGTCTCCGAGGGTGTGCGCTGGTGGAACGACGAGACCCAGCAACTGGAGATGGTCTATGCCAGTTCAGACCTCGACGAGTACGGGCATCCCCGCTTCGGCGGCATCAGCGGCGTGATCGCCTCCGAGATCAGCCGCCGCACTGGCATCGAGGCCCGTGGCCAGATCTCCGGCTACATCCCCCGCTCCGGCAAGTGCTACGAGTACGACCGGCGCCTCACCTCCACCCTTGCCGACAAGGTCACCGACCTGCTGCTCCGCCAGGACTACGGCAAGATGCCCGTCATGAAGGACATTGTCCCTTACGACGAACTCGAGGAGTACCACACCACCGCCATCGACATGGGCAACATCGGCAACTTCCCCCTGCCCGACGACTACTACGATGTCAACAAGTTCTGTTTCACCGACAAGTACAACGACTTCCTCACCAACATCATCGGAAAGCCCTTCCGCATGGAGTTCAACCACATCTTCCCCACGGTGATCCCCGAAGACCTTTAAATTGTTTTTTCCACGGAGACGCCTGCCGTCTCATTAGCCCCTATCCACATGCAGAAAATCTGTTTCCATTTCCAAATCAGCCAGCCGTTCCGCCTGCGCACCTACCGTTTCTTCGACATCAACGTCCACCACGACTACTTCGACGAGTACCAGAACAGTTACCTCGTCAACCGTCTGGCCGACCGTTGCTATCTGCCGGCCAACCGTCTGATGCTCGACCTGATCCGGAAATATCCCGGTCAGGTTGCGGTAAGCTACAGTATCGCAGGGAGTTCCATCAAACTTTTTCAGGAATACTGCCCCGAGGTCATCGATAGTTTCAAGGAGTTGCTGAAGACCGGCAGCGTGGAGATCACGGGCAACACCTTCACCCACAGCATCGCGTCGTTGTATGGCAAGAGCACTTTTGTGGAGCAGGTGCGGCTGCAGGAGGAGTTGTTGAAAGAGGTCTTCGATGTGAAGCCGACCACTTTCTGCAACACCGAGATGATCTACTCCGACGAGATCGGCGAGTGGTTGGCGGAGATGGGCTACAAGACCGTGCTCACCGAGGGCGCGAAGCACATCCTGGCGTGGAAAGAGCCGGGCTATCTCTATTGCAACCCCTTCCAGACCGACCTCAAGTTGATGTTGCGCAGTTACGCGCTGTGCGACGACATCACGCTGCGGTTCAACGACAAGGGGTGGGACCAGTATCCGCTGACGGCGGAGAAGTATCTCGGCTTCCTGAAGTCGGTGCCCGCGGAGGTGCCGCACATCAACTTCGCCTTCGACTACGAGACCATCGGCGAGTACTATACGCAGGAGACCGGCATCTTCGACTTCTTCCGCGCGCTCTTCAGCAAGTTCGCGGAATCGAAAGATTACCAGATGATCACGCCTTCGTCCATTGAAGAGACGCAGGAGAAGTACACCACGCTGAACATTCCGTGGGCGATCTCCGGTATGGGTGAGGAGAAGGACACGGAGGATTGGATCGGCAATGAACTGCAGCAGGAGGCCTTTGATCAACTCTTCAAATTGGAGCCGCTCTATTGGGAGTCGAAGAACTCGACGGCGAAGTTGAACTGGCTGCGTCTTCAGGCGGCCGACCACTTCAACTTTATGAGTACCAAGTGGTTGAATAAGCAGTCTGTGAAACGTAACTTCGATGTCTATCCCTCCCCGTATCAGGCGTTCATCAACTACATGAATGTGTTGAACGACGTGAAGATGCAGCTGCAGGGAGAGTAGGGGTGTAGGTTACAGATTGTTGAATAGTAGGGGCTTATTTTCGTGTTCTGCACGGGGATCGGCTTCGAATTCTATGGATTATCAATGATTTTTGACGTGGGCTGTGCCTTTGGTCTATGGAGAAAGGAGACGCGGCACGCGGGGAGGAGCATCGATGCTGGCGGAAGGTTTGCCGTGCAGGAGATGTAATTGCGGAGGAGCGTGCGCCAGGGATGGGAGCGAGCACGGAACGCGCGCGGTTGCCTACGGCAGCGGCGGGCAAGCGGCGACCAGCGGAAGCCGCTGTAGAGGCGCACGGTCGTTCGCCTCTATGCAGACCGCCCTGCTGCCGTGGCAACCGCGAAGTGAAGTAAAGCGGACAGCCCGTCCGGCGCCCTAACAAAAAAATCCCCGGATATATTGATATCCAGGGATTTATGTGTCTCAGCTGGGGCTCGAACCCAGGACCCCATCCTTAAAAGGGATGTGCTCTACCTGCTGAGCTACTGGGACTCCATTTGAGTTTGCAAAAGTACAACTTTTTTCCGTTCCACACGCTTTTTTTTCAAAATTTATTCCGATTTTTGTAAATCGTTTGTAATCAATTTGTTATAAACGTGTAGGGATGGAAAACAGGGCATTTACATCACGATTCGTGTGCCGCAGGCAGGGTTGTCGAGTTGGCCGGCTTCTGTGATTATGCACTTTTTTCCGCCGTTTTCGACAAAATGGATGGCTGCGCGCACCTTCGGGGCCATGGATCCTTCAGTGAACTGTCCTTCGGCGAGGTATTTCTTCGCTTCTGCCACGGTGATGGTGTCGAGTGGCTTCTCGTCGGGCTTTTTGAAGTTGATATATACCTTGGGCACGTCGGTGAGGATGTAGAACTCGTCGGCGCCGATCTCCACCGCTGCGAGAGCGGAGGCGAGGTCCTTGTCGATGACTGCTTCCACGCCGCGCACGCGACCGTCTTTTTCGACTACCGGGATGCCGCCGCCGCCGACGGTGACGACGATGTGTCCGGCATTTGCCAACTGCTTGACAATGTCGATGTTGGCGATTTTCAGCGGGCGGGGCGAGGCCACTACCTTGCGCCAGCCGTTGCCTTTCGGGTCTTCGCGGTAGATGGAACCGTTCTCGTGGGCTAATTCATCGGCTTCTTCCTTGGTGTAGTATGGGCCGACGGGTTTGGTCGGGTTCTTGAAGAGCGGGTCTTCGGCATCGACGGCCACCTGTGTCACGATGGTCACGATGTTCTTCTTGATGCCTTCGGCGGCGAAGGTGTTGCGGAAGCCCTGTTCGAGCATGTAGCCGATGGATCCTTGCGTTTCGGAGACGCAGAAGTCCATGGGCATGGCCTGGATGCCGAAGGTCTCGTGACCGGCCTCGTGTTGCAGCATCACGTTGCCCACCTGCGGGCCGTTGCCGTGTCCGATCACGATGTTGTAGTCCTGCCGCAGCAGTCCCAGCAACGACTTGCAAGTTGCTGTCACATTGTCGATCTGTTCTTGATAAGTTCCTTTTTGTCCGCTGCGCAGCAGGGCGTTTCCGCCGAGTGCTACCACTGCTAATTTTGTCATGATTTGTGAAATTCAAAGGTTTGGCCATGGGCTGTTGGGGATGGGGAGCCCATGGCAGAGTGAGTGATTGGATTTGTAATGTCTTGGTTTTGATTAATTTCCCAGTGCTTGGTCGAGGATTTTGTCGTCGGCGAAGTTGGGCAGGGTGACTTGAAGATTGGGGTTGAGTTTCATGGCGCGCTTGATGGCGAAGAGTGCGCCGTCGTTGCGAGCCCAAGCGCGGCGGGAGATGCCGTTGTTGACGTCCCAGTAGAGCATGCGTTGGATGCGCTGGTCGGCTTCTGCGCTGCCGTCGAGCACCATGCCGAAGCCGCCGTTGATGACTTCGCCCCAGCCAACGCCGCCGCCGTTGTGGATGCTGACCCAGGTGGCGCCGCGGAAGGAGTCGCCGATGACGTTCTGCACGGCCATGTCGGCGGTGAAGCTCGAGCCGTCGTAGATGTTGGAGGTCTCGCGGAAGGGGCTGTCGGTGCCGGAGACGTCGTGGTGGTCGCGGCCGAGGACGACGGGGGCGGAGAGGCGGCCTTCGCGGATGGCCTTGTTGAAGGCGAGGGCGATATGGATGCGGCCGGGCTCGTCGGCGTAGAGGATGCGGGCTTGCGAGCCGACGACGAGGTGGTTGGCCTGGGCGCCTTCGATCCAGGTGATGTTGTCCTGCATCTGCTGGCGCGTCTCCTCGGGGGCGTTGGCGCTCAGTTCGCGCAGTACTTCCAGTGCCAGCGCGTCGGTGACGGCCAGGTCCTCGGGCTTGCCCGAAGTGCACACCCAGCGGAAGGGGCCGAAGCCGTAGTCGAAGCACATGGGTCCCATGATGTCCTGCACGTAGGAGGGGTAGCGGAAGGAGCCGTCCGGCTTGAGGATGTCGGCGCCGGCGCGGCTGCTCTCCAACAGGAAGGCGTTTCCGTAGTCGAAGAAGTACATTCCCTTGGCGGTCAGCTTGTTGATGGCGGCCACATGGCGGCGCAGACTGGCCTGGACCGCGGCCTTGAAGGCGTCGGGGTCTTCGGCCATCTGGGTCTTGGAGGTCTCGAACGACTGTCCAACGGGGTAGTAGCCGCCCGCCCACGGGTTGTGGAGGGAGGTCTGGTCGGAGCCGAGATCGACGTGGATGTCCTTTTCGGCGCAGTATTCCCAGAGATCGACGATGTTGCCCTGGTAGGCGAAAGAGCGGGCGATGCGTTTTTCGCGGGCGGCGTTGACAGCCGTGAAGAGTTCGTCGAGGTCTTCGTGCACTTCGTCCACCCAGCCCTGCTGGTAGCGTTTCTGGGTGGCGGCGGGGTTGATTTCGGCGGTGATGGAGACCACGCCGGCGATGTCGCCTGCCTTGGGCTGTGCGCCCGACATGCCGCCGAGACCGGCGGTGACGAAGAGTTTGCCGGCGGTGCCGCCGCCGAGTTTGCGCGCGGCGTTCAACACCGTGATGGTGGTTCCGTGCACGATGCCCTGGGGGCCGATGTACATGTACGAGCCGGCGGTCATCTGGCCGTATTGGCTGACACCCAGTGCGTTGAATTTCTCCCAATGGTCGGGTTTGGAGTAGTTGGGGATGACCATGCCGTTGGTGACCACCACGCGCGGGGCCTCCTTGTGCGACGGGAACAACCCCAGCGGATGACCGGAGTACATGACGAGCGTCTGCTCATCGGTCATCTCCGACAGGTATTTCATGACCAAGCGGTACTGTGCCCAGTTCTGGAACACGGCGCCGTTGCCGCCGTAGGTGATCAGCTCGTGCGGGTGCTGGGCGACGGCCGGGTCCAAGTTGTTCTGTATCATGAGCATGATGGCGGCCGCCTGACGGCATTGGGCGGGGTACTGGTCGATGGGACGAGCATACATCTCGTAGTCCGGGCGGAAGCGGTACATGTAGATTCTGCCGTAACGGTGCAGTTCTTCGGCGAACTCGGGCGCCAGCACGGCGTGCAGCGAGGGGTCGAAGTAACGGAGCGCGTTGCGCAGTGCCAGCCGTTTCTCGGCGGGCGACAGGATGTCCTTGCGCTTGGGCGCGTGGTTGACGGTAGTGTCGTAAGGTTTCGGAGCGGGCAATTTCGCCGGAATGCCCTGTCTCAAGTCGTTCTGAAATTCCTGTAATGTCATAATTGATACGTTTTTATGGCTCTCTAGAAAAAGGTTGCAAAGATACGAAATTTTTCGATACCAAAACCATGAAGTGAAAAATCGTCACAGGGCGGGCAGAACGAGACGGACGGACTGTGGAAGGATATCTACGGTGAAGCGGGTCCCGGGCAGCAGTTCTCCGTCCAAACACATGGATATCAGTTTCTTGGAAGAGACCTCCACATGGCGTACTTGTCGGTAGCTGATCTTCCGAATGGCGGATTGGTCGGGATGGACATGCTCGCCTTTGCGGTATTTCGGCATGGTGAAAAGGAACCGTAGCAGCGACATCGGGCGAATGTGGCAGAGATCGATGAGTCCGTCGTCACATTTCGACAGGGGGGCGCATCGAAATTCTCCTCCGACATACTGTCCGTTGTTCAACGTGCAGAGACTCATCCAGTTGTGACCGATGCGCTTGCCGTCGGCGACGACGCGGATGCGGTTGAACCGCGAGGTGAGAATGGCTCGGATCACGCCTCTCCGATAGGGGTTGTTTTTCCCGAGTTCCGACAGATAATTGGCTTCCGAGGCCACCACCGAGTCGAACCCCATCTGGCAGGAGTTCAGAGCGTAGTTGTCGTTTACCCGCATGATGTCGATGATCTTCTCTTCGCCGGCCAATATCTTGCGGATGTCGTTGAAGTCCCTGTCGGGAAAGCACTTGGTGAAGTCGTTGCTGGTTCCGGCGGCGAAGATCGCCATCCGCTTGTTCGGCTCTTTGACGATGCCCGACGCCACCTCGTTGCACGTTCCCGACCCGCCGCAGGCCACGAAGCAGACCTCCTCCTTGGGGTGCAGGTCGCAATAGATCTTCACGTAGCGTGCCCCATCGCCCACTCCGGTCGTGTGGTAGGTCCGATAGGGGATGGTCAAGTCGCGAAGTTGCTCCGTCAATGCCGCGTTGATGCGTTCGGCAATGTCGGCCCTGCCATTGACGATGAAAATGTAGTTCATTGTCGTAAAATAATGTTCTACAATTTGTTACATGATTTTGATGATGTTGGAGAAGCCGGTGATGTCGAAGACCTCCTTGACGTGCGGCTGCATCCGTGTGAGCACGAGATTCCCTTGGTGTGCGGTGACGTTCTTCTGCAGTTGCAGGAAGATGCGCAACCCCTGCGACGAGGTGTACTCCATGGCGCTGCAATCGATCTCAATGTCCGGTTGCGAGGCCTCCATCAGCACGGCTACGTCTTTCTGGAATTGGTCGGCGTTGGTGGTGTCCACGCGACCTTCCAAGGTTACAGAGTACTTGTTTCCTTCTTGATTGATAGTGACTTTCATAATATGAAGTGATTGATGGTTTTCATGAATCGAGTTCGATGGAAAAAATGGTGATGTCGTCGTTTTGGACGGCGTCGCCCGTGAACTCTTTGATTTTTGTATAAAGTTGATTGACAATTTCTTGCGGTTTCTCATCGGGAGTGATGGCGCGCGTGAAATCCAGCAGGCGTTCGTCGCCGAACTGGGCTTTGCTGTTGTCCTCCGCTTCCGTGACGCCGTCGGTGTAGATCAGAAGGCGGGAGTGGGGTGCAAGGTCCATCTCTTCGGCCTGGTAGTTGAACCCGCTGATGATGCCGGCGGCGATGTTGGACTTGGCGTGCAGGAATTCGCTGGTGCCGTCGGAGGAGATGATGATGATGGGGTTGTGTCCAGCGTTGCAGTATTCGAAGTGTCTGGTTTTCAGGTTGATCTTTCCGATGAAGAGGGTGACGAACATGTTGTTCTCGTTGCCGTCGGAGATGGCTTGATTGATGAGGGCGGTGAGGTTGTCGGGGGGTGTCTCGCGGGCGGCGAGGAAGCGGAAGGCGGATCTTGTCATGGCCATGAAGAGGGCGGCGGGGACGCCCTTGCCGGACACGTCGCCGACGGCGAAGTAAAGGAAGTCGCCGCGGAAGACGAAGTCGTACAGGTCGCCGCCCACCTCGCGTGCCGGCCGCAGCAGGGCGCTCAGGTGGCAGTCGGGACGCTCCGGAAAATCCTGCGGCACCATGCCCATCTGGATCTTGCGGGCGATGTTCAACTCGCTCTCAAAGCGTTCGTTTTGTATCGTAGTTGACTTTAACTCAGTAATATAGCTTGTGATGGACTTCTGCATGTACTCGAAGGAGTCGTGCAGTTTCCGGATTTCGTCCTGGGTCTTCACCTCGGGCAGGCGCGCCTTGAAGTTCCCCTTGGCCATGTTGAGGGCGACCACGGAGAACTCGGTGATGGGCTGGGTGAGCTTCCGGATGGTGCGCACGCAGGCGGCGAACAGGAAGAAGAGTCCGAAGGCCGCCACGAGGATGATGATCAGGTTCATCCGCATCATCGGTGCGAAGACATCCTTGTAGGGGCTTATGATGGCGGCGGACCAGGCGTCTCCGACGGGACCATAGACGGCGAACACGATGTCGCCGTTGAGTCGGAATTTCTCCACGCCGGTCTCCTGCGCCACCATTTTGTGGGCAAGTCCGGCCAAATTCTTGTTGTCGCTCCGTTTCGCTTCGCTGAAAAGGTTGTCGTTCAGAATCTTCTTGGGGTCTTGGTGGGAGATGTAGTGTCCGCTCTTCCCGATCAATATCGTGTAGGAGTTGGTGTAGGGTTTGGTGGCTAATATCTTTTCGGACAGCCACTCCAAGTTGATGTCGGCGGTCAGGATGGCGAAGGTCTCGCCCTTCTCGTCCTTCAGCGGGACGGAGTAGGTGGTCATGAGTTGCTCGCCCCCTCCCTCGTCGAAGTAGGGCTCGCTCCAGTGCGGCTTCCCGCTCTTCATCGGCGCGGTGTACCACTCCATCTGGAAATAGTCGTATTGCGGGGTGCCTAATTGTTTCGACAGGATCTCGTCGGATTGCGACTTCCGGTAGGAGTAGGGGGAGAAGAAGTGTTTGCCGGCGTGGTATTCGGAGCGGAAGGCGATGGCGCTGCCCACGATGTTGGGGCGGCTCTCCAGCAGTTCGCGCGTGATGTGGTACATCATGGCGGTGTCGTCGCGGTGTTCCAGAATCACCCATTGCAGTTCGCCGGTGGCCACTTCGACTTCCCTCAGGGTCTGCTCAATGTCCAATTTGGTCGATCTCAGTGCGTTGGCGGCGCTGTTCTGGGCTTCTTCGCCGATGAGCCGGTGCGAAAAGAACGACACCACGGTGATGGCCGCCAGGAACAGGATGGAGGTGTTGAACAGGATGGCGGACGTCAGACGGGCGGAAAAAGAGCGGTTGTATCGCATAAGGTTTTATGTTTTTTTTAGACAGATGAAATGCCAATATTTGGCATTATAGATGCTTCTTCATGGTGAACACGTTGCAGTGGTCGATGTAATGGTAGGAGAGGTCGTCCATCATCTGGTGGCAGAGGAAGATGCCCAGACCGCCGATGGGACGTTGGTCGGCGGGGAGCGACAGGTCGGGGGCCGGGCGTTCCAAGGGATTGAAGGGCGTCCCCGCGTCTTTCAGTGTGATCGTCAGCGTGTGCCCGTCGGCGGAGCGGTCGGTGCTGACCTCCACATAGCCGGCGCCGTCGTGATAGGCGTAACTCACGACGTTGACGACGGCCTCTTCCACCGCCAGCCGGATCTTCAACGCCACCGCCATGTCCGTCGGCATGTCGGGGGAACTCATCAGCCATTCGATGATTTCGGAACTTCTGTCCAAAATAGGTTCAAAACGCTTGTTTATCATTTTATAATAATTTGATTTCCAATGTGTTGTTATTTGTTCTCCACAATCCACCGGTCGATGTCTCGGTTGCTGACGATGGGGGTGAGGGCGATGATGCCCGACCGACCGATGCGTTTGCGCAGGGCTTTCAACTCCGCGATCTTGGCGCGGTTGTCCTTCACCGGCAGGGGAGGCATGCCCGCCTGTCGCAGGAGCAGGTTGCTCTTCGCCGCGATGGAGAGTTCGAGGTAGCTGGCCATGTAACAGCACATGTCGAAGAAGACCAGCGGGTCAAGACTCTCCTTCAGGTTCAGCAGATATTCGCCCGCATGGGTGGTCGAGAGTTCCCCTTTGCGGATGGCCGACAACAGCGCGACCTCGTTGTTGAGGCAGTCGTCGATCCAGGCGTGGATGAATCGTTCGTTCTTCTTGAAAAGCGAGTACTTGCTGATGATGAAGTATATGATGAGGACTCCCGTGACGATGAGTGGCGGGATGTAGTGGTGCGCGAGGTTGTGGAGGTAGTGGATGAGGATGGCGAGCACGAAACTGATCGCGATGGCGACACCTTTATTCCAACGTAACTGACCGAACTTCCCCTGCCAGGCCATGATCAGCATCATGGCGAGGGTGGAGGTGCATCCGATGTGCATCACCGCCGCCTCCAGTCCCATCGATATCGCCTCCCACGCATCCACGTAGGCCGTGCCCGATGCGAGGTGCAAGATGTTCTCCAACAGGCCGAAACCCGCTCCCACGCATGCTCCGTAGATGGTGGTGTCGCCCAACAGCGCGGCCTTTCTGCGCCCGATGAGAAACAGGACGACCAGCCCTTTCACCCCCTCTTCGATCACGGCGTCGCCCAAGGGACTCTCCCAGTATTCCAACAGCGTGAAACTCACGGCACAGCAAGCCATGCCGGCAAGAAAGGTCGCTATCAGCCGCCGCCATTTCGTGAGAGAAAAGGAATCCATCACCAAAAGCGCCACGACAAACAGCGCAAGCGGTACGAAGGAGAGGATGTAGGGTAGCGGCCCCATGATTTGTATTTTGTTGATATTCAGAGTTTTGAAAATGTCAGATGCAATCTCTGATCATCTTGTAAATCAAGCAGCAAAGTTAAGAAAAATGACGGAATCGGCCTGGCTTTTTTTACAAAAAGTGGCAATAAAAAAATATCCGTTTTTACTCTCTTAAAATATAATAAAATCGTCGCAATTCCGTTTTTTATTTCTTCTAAAAAAATGTGAAATTGGAAAAGGAAATTGAGTCATACGGATTGAATCAGCACTGCACGCTGATCCTGGAGGAGTATCGCGAAAAACTTCCCGTTTACGAGCACATGTTGCAGGTCGTGCGGAAGGAACTTGAGCAGATGCTTCGTGACAACGGATTGTATATCACTGCGTTGGAAACTCGTATCAAAGAAGAGAAGAGTTTGGCGGGGAAGTTGGAACTGAAAGGCGGAAAGTACCGTTCGCTTTCCGACATCACCGACATTCTCGGCACCCGCATCATCACTTTTTATTCCGACGATGTGGATAAAATCTCCGCCCTCGTTGACCGCCTGTTCACCGTTGATTGGCAGAACAGCGTTGACAAGCGGAAGATGCACGAACTCGACAGTTTCGGGTACAACTCGTTGCACTATGTATGTCGTATTCCGAAGCAGCTGTATGAAGATCCCAACATGCCTGAAATCAACGAGTTGCGGTTCGAAGTGCAGATGCGCACCGCCCTGCAGCACGTCTGGGCCACCATGAACCACGACACGGGCTACAAGACCGGCGTGGAGGTGCCCCGAGAGTATATCCGGAGTCTCAACCGCCTCGCCGGCATGTTGGAACTGGCCGATGAGCAGTTCAGCACCATCCGTCGTGAGATTACCGACTACCGCCGCCAGGTGCAGGCATTGGTGGTCAGCGGGCGTTTCGAAGAGGTCCCCCTCAACGGCGACACTTTTCGTAGTTATTTGGAAATCAAGCCCTTCAATAATCTGCTCAACCGCATCGCAGCCATCAACCAGGCGGAAATCCATCGCTCTTCCGCCATGCCCTATCTGCCGATCCTTCAACGCCTTGAGTTTAAGACCCTGGGAGATGTGGAAAAGCTTAAAGAGGAGTATAGCGAAGATGCCTACCAACTTGCGCTTTACCAGATCGGCAACACCAACCTTGACATCATCAGTTCCACGTTAGCCATCCAGGACCTGTTGGTGGTCTATATCTTGGAACTCGGCGGTGGCGAACGCGGTTTGGAACTGATGTTCAACCGTTTGCATGGACCGTCCGAGTACAATATCGTCCGTGCCCGACGGTTGGTGGAGACGGCGAAGAAGTTGCCTTTCATGCACAAACCACGTCTTTGATTTTTTTGTAATTATTTGATAATTATTATGATATGAAAGCGGAATTGATTGACTTGAACGATTATGTATATACGGGCGAAGGTGCCAACGGATCCAGTTACAACCACAAGGATAATCCAGCGGTCATGTTGAAATTGTACAACAAGAATGCCCCTTACGAGATCATTGTCAATGAGTTGGAGTTGGCGCAGAAGGTTTATAAGTTGCGGATTCCCACGCCGAAGCCCGGCGATTTCGTCACGGACGGCGCTGGCAGGTACGGCATCCGGTTCGAGCGCGTGCCCGACAAGGTCTCCTACTCGCGGGCCGTGGGCGACGAGCCGCGACGGGTGGAGGAGTTCGCCCGGGAGTTCGCGCGGATGTGTCGGCAACTGCACGCCACCCATCTCCCCAAGGACTCTTTCAAGAATGTCAAGGATGTGAATTTGCGCCTGTTGCAGGAGAATCCTTTTTTCACTCCTGAAGAAAAGGTGAAGGTGGCAGAGTTCATCCGGCAGGCGCCCGATGGTGACACCGCCATCCACGGGGATTTGCAGTTCAGCAATCTCATCATGTCTCATGGGAAGAGTTATTTCATTGATTTGGGGGATTTTGCGTATGGTGCGCCGGAGTTCGATCTGGGCATGGTGCTGCTCTGTTGCCGTTACGATGGCGAGGATTTCGTCCGTGAGGTCTTCCACATGGAGCCGGCCACGGCGGATGAGTTCTGGCGTTATTTTGTCAAGGGGTACTTCGGCGAGTCGGCTGATCCCGACGAGATGGATCTTCGTCTGCGTCCTTACGCAGGTTTGAAAGTGCTGATCATCGAGCGGAATGCCGGCGTCCATTTTCCGCAGTTCCATGCGTTGCTCGAGGAGGTCGTTCGCGGCTGAATTTTTTTTTCCTATAGCATTAAAATCGCCTTTTTTAGGGATAAGGAGTTCGGTTGGAAAAATGTAATTTTGCCAACGTTTTCTTCCATGTTTATGAAAAAGATAATTAATTGAAAAACAATTTGATAAAAAAGATATTCCATCAACTTCCTCTTTTCATGCTGCTTTTTTTCCTGCTGTTTTCGTCCGGATGGGCCGATGCGCAGGAGGAGAAGCCGCGTTCGAAGATGGCCTTTTCGGGCTACGGCGGCGGCATGATGTTGCACGCCGGCTATGTGCAGGGAAAGACTTTCACGCTTTGCGATTCCGACGGGAACCCGATGTATGACAAGCGGTTGCGTGGCTGCGCCTACGGTATCGGCGGCGCCGTCAAGGTAGGATTCGGCCGGCACTTGCGCATCGGCTGCGAGGGGTATGTCACCAAGATGCGGAACGACCGTTTCGGCGGGTTCACCAGCATCGGCTGGGGCGGCATCCTGGCCGACTGCTCCTGGACGCTGGGCAGGTGGACGCTGTTCGTGGGCGGCACGGTCGGTGGTGGCGGCGTGCGCAGTCTGCTGATGCTTGCCGAGGCCCCCGGCGACTTCCTTGTGGAGGACCACACCGCCTCCTACCGGCATTACACCTTCATGGCCATCACTCCGTTCCTGGGGGTGGAGTGGGCTGTCTTGCAACGCATCCACCTGACACTCAAGGCCGACTGGCTCTTCAACGTCACCAACCCGCAGCCCGACTTCGTGAGCGGCGCGCGCATCTACTTCGGTATCATGTTCTGTCATTGGAAAAGTTGACACTGGAAGTGATGACCGACATTTTTTATATACTAAATTGATATAGAAACTAAGATGAACTTTTTCGGATTGATTTTAGGCCTGGCGGCCTTTTGCAGCATCGGCATTTTCCACCCCATCGTCATCAAGGCGGAATACTATTTCGGCAAGGAGTGCTGGTGGGCCTTCGCTTTGGTGGGCGTGGTTTGCACGGTGGTCTCTCTGCTCCTCGACAACGTGATTGCCGCCGCGGCCCTCGGGGTGTTTGGCTTTTCTGCCTTCTGGGGTATCGGCGAACTTTTCAAACAGGAAAAGAGGGTGGAAAGAGGATGGTTCCCAAGCAATCCCAATCGGAAGAAAAAGGGAAAATAGGGGAGTGGTGCAGACAACAAGCTGTGGGTCAGCGCTGTTGTTTCACCTCTTGCCAAAGCTCGTCGCGTATTGCCGTTGGCACGCGGGCTTCCATTGAACAACAATGACTGCCATTCCTTAGAATTCAAAGCGTTCCACCTTCATCTGCCCGCACTGGCGCATCATGGGCGAGTATTTCTTGAACTCGGGTGTGGCGGAGTGCTTCTCGAGCGAGGCGGCGTCTGTCCACGTTTCGCAAATCAGGAACACATCGGGGCGGGTGGCGCTGGTGAAGACATCGTAGGCGATGCAGCCCTCGTGGTGCTGGGAATGCTCGGTGAGGGCTTTGGCGGCCTCCAGCGCAGTCTGGAATTGTTCGCCGTCATGGGCTTGGAAAAAGCAATTCAATCGTATCATATCCAAAAATTTATAGGTTTTAGAAACTAAATAAGGTAGTGGCAAAAATACAAAAACTCCGCAACGCTTGTCCTTGCCGGAATTGCAGATTTTTTTGCAGGGGCCGACGCTTCTAAGCGTTGCAAAATACAGGAAAGCACCTAAATCAATTGATTTTTTTATTGAAAATCAGATGTATCAATTTGGATTTCAGTAAGATAAAATTTGCATGTTTTACTGCTGCAAAAAATGCGCGTCATTAAAACCGGATTAGGGCTTAATCATAAAAAAGCGGATGTGTTAAAGGTCTTTTTAGACAAAAATCCATTTTGATTATCAAATAGTTACAAATCAAACAATGTCATTTTTTGAACTTTTGACACACCCTCTTTCTGTAAAAATGTTTTTTGAGGAGAAGTGTTTTTTGCTATTTTTCTAAATCCATACCAAGTTTATTGTTGCGATAATCGTCTAATGAAAAATACCAAAAGACTTTAGTTTTGCTTCTTGTGTAATCATAAACGCCACAAGTACCTTTGTCGCCAGGTTGATATTCGATTTTCGGGTTTTCAGTGTTTGAATTACTGTATAAAATATATTTTTGATAGTCATATTCATTTTGTAAATCTTCAAGGACTTTGGCTATTTGTTCTCGATTAAGATTTCCATTATACCCTAATCGGACATAAACACCGGGATTTTGTTTAAGTATATTAAAGGTAATACCATTTGCAACAATTGTTCCTGTCGAATTTTTTTCTAAATCCCGTTCTTTCATCTTTCCTCTGAAAACAGTTTGTTCCCCTGACTCTCTATTTTCAATAGTTAAAACACCATAATCCCAATTGCATAATGCGTCTTTGTCTCCTCCAAAAAATTGCACATAGGTCTTATATAGATATTTTTGACTGTTTCCAGACTGGTCTGTTAAGGTATATTCTTGGAACACTTTGAACCTGTTTTTAATAGCAGACACGGCTTCACATCCTTTCATCTCCGAATTGTTGAAAGAAATGCTTCCCCCGACTTTAGATTTAACGAATAATTGAGCCATTTTAATCGCTTCTGACAAAGAGGCATCACCATTTTTCACATCTGCAACACCATCCTCCAACAATCCTTTTTCCACTGAAGAAACTGAAGAATTCGTGTTCGTATTAGAAGAAGGATTGTTCCCACACCCTACTAACAGAACGGATGTAATAAATAATACCACAAACGATAAACCTAAATTTTTCATAATCTTGTTTTTTAAAACTTATTCTTAATTGAGGTTGCAAAAATACACATTAAACCTATACGGAATTGTGTTATTTAGATTTTTTGTTTTTCTGCTGCAAAAAAATGCGCGTCATTAAAACGGGTCCCAAAGATTGGCGAAAACTGTGAGAGTCGTAACAGCAACGGAATGAATAATTCACTTCCGGGACATCCTACCATAGCGACTGCTATTTCAGCACCATTCCGCTGTTCCAGGCTTTCCCCACGCTGTCGCCGAGGGTCAGGTAGTTGAAGCTGGAGCCGTCCCAAGCCACCGGGTTGAGCTTCTTGATGTCGATTTTGCCGTCGGTGAGGATGCTGGGGTCGGCGATGGCGTTCACAATTTCGCCAACCACCCAAGCGCCGCCGTCCTCATCGTCGCGCATCTCCACCACACGGCACTCCATCGTGAGTGGGTACTCGTTGATGATCGGGGCGTTGACGTTCTGGCTCTTGGTGACGGTGAAGCCGGCTTTGGCCACTTTGTCCTTCACGTCGTTGCCGCTCACAATGCCGAAGTAGTCGCTCTCGACCACCGTGCGGGCGTCGGCGTAGCTGAGAGTAAAGGCCTTGTTGAGGCGCAGGTTGTCGGTGGTCTTGTGCTTCGATAGGCTGAAGCAAACCTGATTGTTATCGTACTGTCCACCCCATGCGGCCATCATCACGTCGGGTGTGCCGTCTGCATCGTATGTGGCGATCATCAGCGCAGGCTGCGGGGTTACATACAGTTTGGCACCCATGTTGGTGCGCTCTTCTACTTTTTTGAATTCCATAGACTGATTGTTTAATGGTTTGACTTCTTGATTGTTTTGACTGTCTTGTTCAGTTTTGCAGTTACAAGCAGCCAGTGTCAGCGCAGCAGCTGCAAGAAGGATAAAAGATCTTTTCATAATGTGTTTTTTTATTTCGGAATTTCCTATATGTGTATAGCTCAAGATAATCGTATCTTATTCAGTGTTTTATGGATTTACTATCGCCTCCGCCATCCGCTTCCCTGCATCGTAGGCTTTCTGCAAATCCTCTTCCCAGTGCTCGTCGCGATATTGGCGTTTGGCTTCCTCGGAGAATCCGCCCAACTCGTAATGGTCGTAGTTCTTCACCTGATAGGTGTTGTAGGCCACAAGGCGTTCCGGTTGTCCGAGTGCGGCGGCGATGCAGTGTTCCATCGAGCCGTAGCCGTTGCTGTTGTTCCGCTCGGGCAGACCGTTCATGGTCTCCACCAGCACCACGGGCATCCGCTTGGGCGCCGTCAGACTGTAGTCGTTGTACGAGAGCCACGGGAAAGCCAGACGTTCGAGGAAAGTGCGCATCTGGCCGGTCACTTCGCCGAAATATACCGGCGAGCCGAGCACCAGACCGTCGGCTCCGGCAATCTCTTCCAGAACGGGCGTCAGCGCATCCTTGAACTTGCACACGTTGGAGGCCTTCCCCTTGACCTTGCAGGCCATGCACGACATGCAACCTTTGTAGTCCAGCTCGTAAAGGCGGACGGTTTTCACTTCAATTTTATTGCTTACAGAGCTTGCGCCCTCGGCAAACTTCTGCAGCATGGAGGCAGTGTTGAACGTCTTGCGCGGGCCTCCGTCGATAATCATTATTTTCTTCATTGTGGTTGTTATTTAAGATTCTTCCCGAAAAACTCCGCCAACGTGTCCCACGGGATGTAGTTACCCTCGCCGCCGTCATAAAGGTCGCAGTGTGAAGCGCCAGGGATGATGAGCAGTTGCTTGTTGTCGGGATTGGGATTTGGTTTGCCGATGAAGTTGTAACCCTCGGCCTTGCCATCCACCATGTAGTGGTAGGCAGCCTCGCCGAAGTAGCGGCTGTGGGCCTCCGCACCGTGCATCACAAGAACTGCGGAACGGATTTCGTTGATGTAGTAGAGGAAACGGGCGTTGGCGTAGGCCTGCGTGCCGATGACGCGCCAGCCATCGTTGCTGTTTCCGCTGCGTTTGTGGTAGCCGCGCGGGGTCTTGTAGTAGTCGTGGTAGTCATGGATAAACCGTGGTGCTTGGGGAGGTACGGTGTCGAGCACGCCACCTGCCATCGCCATCGGGTCGGCGAGCCGTTGCTTGGCGAGCATATTGCGGTTTTTGTAACGGGCCTCCTCAATGTCGAAAGCATCGTTGTAGTCGTTGCCGCTGATGCGGGTCATGTCGTACATGGTGCTGGCCACAGTGGCTTTGATGCGCGGGTCGGCAGCGGCGGCGTTCAGGGCGATGCCACCCCAGCCGCAGATACCGATGATGCCGATGCGCTCGGGGTCCACGTTATCCTGCTTCGACAGGAAATCGACAGCAGCGAGGAAGTCTTCCGTGTTGATGTCGGGGGAGGCGGTACGGCGGGGCTCACCGCTGCTCTCACCGGTATAGGATGGGTCGAAGGCCAGCGTCACAAAGCCACGCTCCGCCATCTGCATGGCATAGAGACCACTGCTTTGCTCTTTCACGGCCCCGAATGGACCACTCACGGCGATAGCGGGGAGTTTGCCCTTAGCATCCTTTGGGGTATAAAGGTCGGCGGCCAAGGTTAGGCCGTACTGTGTTTCAAACGTTACCTTGCGGTGGTTTACTTTGTCGCTCAGCGGGAACACCTTGTCCCACTCCTGCGTGAGGTTCAATTCTTGCTTCATATTGTTCGTGTTTTTAGTTTTTGGCTTGTTGCCGCAGGCGGCCAGTGTCAGCGCCGCGAGGGTGAGGATGATGAGTTTTTTCATTGTTTTTATTGATTAAGTTCTTTCTTTATCTCTCTAATCACTCTTGCCGGGCTGCCTGCCACCACCATGTTGTCGGGTACGTCCTTGGTGACTACGCTACCGGCTGCCACGATGGCGTTTTCGCCGATGGTGACGCCTGCCAATATCGTGGCGTTGGCCCCGATCCATGCGTTGCGCTTGATGACAACGGGCTTGGTGAGCAAGTAATGCCGTTTTTCAGGGTCTTCGGGATGGAACTCTGTCGCAACGACCACGTGGGGCGCGATGAAAACACCATCCTCGATGGTGATGCCGCCAAGCCCCAGAAAGGTGCAGCCGAAGTTCACGAAGCTGCCTTTGCCGAAAGTGGTCTTCTTGCCGTAGTTGATGTTGAATGGCGGGAACACACGCACTGTGTCGTCAATCTCCGAGCCGGTGATCTGCCGCAGGTAGTCGCGCACCTCCGCCTCGGTGTGGTAACCCGTGTTCATCTCGGCCACCAATCGCATACAACGTTGCACGTCAGCGTAGAGTTCGTCACTGCCGACGTATGTTTTTCCTGTAGGTTGTTCGTTCATAGAATTATCGGATAAAAATCACTCTATTCAAAAGAAGCTGCAAAAATACGACTTTTCTTGAGTAAAACAGAAAGAAATTATCTACGGGTCTTCGTCTTTCGGGGCAAAGACAGGCGTTTATAAACGAAACTATAGGAGCTTTTATGCCCTATGATTTTTCGTTATGTTAAAACAGAATATTAACACGCAGGCATATCATCCGCGCCGCTTCGTCAACTTCAGTAAACACACTCCCGCAGCGGCCAGCAACAAGCATGCGATGATTACCTTCCAATCCGGCAGGATGATCACCGGCGTTTTCGTCATCTGCATCTCCCCAAGCCCTAACCAACAGTAAGCGGCGAGGAGTGTGGCCGTGAGGTTGCACCCGGCGTGGAGCGCCACACTATACCAGATGTTTCGCGACCAGATGAACACCATCCCGTAGAACAGGGCACTGATAAAAGCCCCCGGGAAGTTGCGCACGTGGAGTATTCCAAACAGCAAGGCCATCACCACGCAGACAGCGATCTGGGCTCCGCGACGGCGGAAGGGAGAGATGGCCATCTACCTGAAACACAGTTCTTCGAGAACCGGCGCGAGCAGCACGGCGTGTACGCTGGCCCAAAGGTCTTCGCGCAGCTCTGCGGTGGTGTAGGCGAGCGGCTCCATCTTCACGGTATGAATCAGAGACGTGATGCCATAAACGATATACTCTTCCGCCACGAGCCACAAAGGCGCTATCAGCAACAGCCCCGCGATGATGGGAAATCGCGGCAGTTTGAGCGAAAATTGTCCGGCATCAGGGAACACTTTCGGCTCGACACGTTGCACGAGGAAGAGCGTCAGGGCGATGCCCGCCAAGGTGAGCAGCCACGTCAGCAGTTCGCCAAGGAATCCCGGCTGGTCGCCCGCGAGCGGCAGGGCCGTCACATAGATGACGGCGGTGCCGTAGGCTGCCGCCAGTATCGGCATCAGGGGTCCTAGGAATCGGGCTGCTTTGTTCATATCGTTTTATTTCTCGTTGGGATTGGGCCTGCTTTGTGTCTTGGTCATAAACGGGATTTACTTTGTTGCTAAATATCCTAATGCTACTGCCATGATTCCCAACAACACACTACCTACTACATAGAACAAAAACAAGGTGTAGTTATTGGACTGCAACAATGCCAGCCCCTCTTTTGAGAATGTTGAGAAAGTAGTGAAGCCACCACAAAAACCAGCGATGAGGAACAGGGAGAATGCCGAAGACAAGTTCTGAAAACGATTGGCCAACCCCCATAGTATTCCAATCAAAAGACAACCAGCAACATTAACTGCAAATGTCCCCCAAGGGAAACCATTTTTCGCATGGCCCATGCAAAGTGAGATAAGATAGCGACAGATACCACCTAAACCACTACCTATTCCAACTAAAACAATATTTTTTATCATAGGTGAACACTGATTTGATTGTTTACGTTGCCTTATTTTACTCTTCCAAATTCCCGTTATGGGGCTTTTTCTCGGGCAATGAAGAGATTCAGAAATGTCCAACTATACAGAATGAGTATCTATCACTCACTAACGATTTGGATGTCGTATTCCTTTCCTTTTTCTGTGAAATGGGGTCCTGCACCCATCCCCATGACGCCAATTTCAATATCCTCGTTCTCAAAACTGGCCATAAATCCCTGGGCGCTCCACGAACCATCGCCAACAAGGTATTTCACCGAATTGCCATTACGATCGTAGAAATCGACCACAGCGTTTCCGTTGTCTTCTTCATTACCGTTTTCTAACAAGAATGCCTTTACATATTGGGGATGCCCTTTGATTGAGAATTCATAGATTTGCTCAGGTATCCCGTTTTCTGCCTGCGCCATTTCCGCCTCGTTGACGATTTCAGATGACGATGCTGGCTGGTCAAGAGTTTCTGCGGTGGCCGGAACCTCTTTTTCAACGTTTCCCTGTTCTGATTCTTTGGGAGAACTGTTACATGAAATACAAATTAAGCATAAGGACAGCAACATGATAGCAAATCGTGTCTTTTCCATTTTTCTTTCCCCTAAATGTGTGTCGGGTGCAACCTTTTAGGAGTTCTGCTGATTCGTTTTTTTTGCTTGCAATGCGGGTAGAACTCCATGTAATCCGACTTGCAGGCCTCACAACCACCTCCGGCTGTGCTTGAAATGCAAAAATAAGCATTTTTTGAAATGTACAAATTATGCATCCGCCGATCATGAAGGTGCTGTGAGGGGAGAGAGGTATGCTTTTTTACAATGGGATTTCCGGGTGCGGCACCGACAGCGGTAGGCCCGGCTGCGAGAGGTAGAACATATAAAGGATGACGGGCTTGACGCCTCGGTTTTCGCCGTGGTGGATGGTTCCCACCATCTCAACGACGGCCTCCCCCTCATGTACCACCTTCTCCGTGCCGTTCTCGCTGATGATGGTCAGTTCGCCTTGCACCAGTATGCCGTGGTTCATCACGGGATGGTGGTGCCAGGCCAGCTTCTGCCCCGCGGGAATTTCGTACTTTATGGCCACCAGTTCAGGACGACCATGAAGGTAGTCGGGCAGTTCCCTGCCATCCCAGCTTTGCGAAGTGCGTATAAGTTCTGTGACCTGCACCAACGGGGCGGAATTGTCGTTTTGTGATTGCATAGTCAGTTGGTTTATAGTTCAATAATCCTGGTGGCTATCTCTTCCGGATGGTCCACCAGCAGCTGTCCATGATTCATTTTCGGAAAAACACGCACATGAGTATCCGGGTGGATTTTGCATAGATGTTCTGCCTGCGGTCTGGCCACAAATGCTTCCTTTGTGCCATACCAATAGTGTATGTCTGCACCTTGAATGGATTCCAACTTGTTAGTATAGACATCTTTATAGCCATCACGCACAGCTTTCCCTTTTCCTGACGGCCATACTTTCTTGCACTCGTCCAAAAGCACGTCAAAATAGTGCGAATGAAACACCCGTCTCCAGAATCCTGTCCAGTGACAGCAGGTCCAAACATTGAAACTCTGGTAGTATCGCAGAGGATTCACCATCCATTTGGGCAACGGCAGGAGCGGTGCGGCGTCCATGATGGCATGGCCAATGACAACTTCATTCCGTTCCATCATTCTTGAAAGAATCTTTCCGCCTAAGGAAAGTCCGTAGGCGACATCCAAATGGCCGTTCAAATTTTTCTGGACATATTGAATCGCCTGAACGGCTTGGTCATCGACAGAGGTAAACTGCGACTCTTGACCAAGCAGGAATCCGTCGATGCCAACGGCAACAATGTAGTATTTGTCTTTCAGCAGTTCTATCAGCGGCAGGAATATCTCGCAGGATACCCCCAGTCCCGGGATCAGCAGCAAACTTTGGTTTTCAATATTTCCGTAGGTGTTGAATGTCATAAAACGGTGAAAAAAACATCATATTTCATTTAGCACAACAATCCCCACATTAGTCCATTACCCCTCCAATGCAAATTTGTTGCGTATGGCTTTTCTTGCCTGTCACTGCAGCTTTTTCAACAATGGCGACCGGCTCATATCCGTAGGGTTGGTGCCGGGAACGCCTTCCGGCACAGGAAGACCGAGTTTCTTGAAATGATTCACCCAATATTCGGGCAGGTTGCCGTCGGCATCGCGCCAGTTCATGGGCTTCGACTCAAAAAGGTGAATGTCGTCTGTTTCGCCATATTCGTCAAGAAAACATTCGTAAACCAACTCCGAACAGTAGTAGGCGTCGTTGTCGGGCAGGAAAGCATCGTCGTAGGGCTTGCCAACCAAAGAACGGGCACGTCTGAGCACGTGTTCCATATTTAGATTCACACTTTCAATCCGATAAATATCGGGGAAGGGGAGTCCGTCATTATCGGAGTTCAGGTAGGGCCGTCTTGCCACGCCGTATTGGGGGGTGGCATCGATGATCCAGACGGTATCGCCCACACTCTCCACAATGGCTACGTGCGTATATTGCCCCGTGCTTTCCGCAACGGCGGCTCCCATCCCTTCTGTATCGCGGAAGAAAAGCAGGTCGCCGGGACGCAAAAAACTCAGACTGTTCAAGTGTTTGCGCAACATCATTTTGTCAGGCATCATAGGACGTAACGCCTTCCACAGGATCGGCTGATAAGTGGTAAAGGCAACCTTGTCACTCTGGATTTGCATGGGCAACAACCACGGAAAATACTCTCCACAGTCAACATCACTTCTGCCGTATGCCGTCAGGGTTTCGCCCGCTTGGTTGATGAAGACAACCTTATAGCCGGCATACGAAGTGCACCAACCTAAGTTTTGGAAAACATTTTTCAAATCCACCTGTCCCTCCTGAAGACCGAAATCCTTCGGGGTTGGGAAGACGCCGTATTGTTTACCGAGATGCAACAGTGCCCGTTCCAAACTGTCGGCGGGGAAACTACGGATGACGTGCGTATCTTTCTCCACCGTGTTCTCGGTTTCGTACAACAGGTTTCCTTGGCGCGTGTATCGCACCGTATGGTCGTCATAGTTGAAGCAACCGCCATAGTAGGTGGCGATCTCCACACTTCCCAGTCCACTTTGCACAAAGTCTGCGGTAGGATTATGGTACGAATAGTGCTCTACACGACCATTGGTGTCAACACTGTAGTTTTTTTCATCGTAGCAAAGGAAGATGATGCGGTCGGATCGGTCCAGATCAGGCAGTATCTTTCCAATATTCAATGGTTTCGCAATACGGTACCAGCCTTCGGAGTCCTCAAGATAGATACTGCTCCCATCCGTGCGCCACCGGCGGTTCCCGTGGTTGAGAGTGGGGAGAGCAGATTGGGCAGAAATGCCATATTCAGCATTTCTTGCGAAAATATCGTCAAAAACATCCTCCAGTGTTTTCTCATCGGTAAAGAAACCGCAGGTGTCGGCATGACCGTTGGAAGCCACACGCACTACGCCATCGGGGGTGCTGAGGTACGCACATCCTCCGATAGTTCCGCAAATGAAAGTTTGGTCGGAGAAGCCCTCCTTGACTGTCTTCCAATTTTCCATATCCTCCATCAAGACCAATTTACCATCTTTTGTAATAGTCCAAAGCATATCCAGGGTGGTGTCCACCTCGTAGGTGGTGATGGGAAGGGGCAGTGGCTTCCATTGCAGTTCAATACTGAAGTCCGTATAGGCGGTGGTGTCGCTCTCCGTAACGATAAGCCAGTTTTTCCAGAAACGGATGCGGTTGATCCATGTATCCTGATAGTTGCGTTTTTGCAGTAAATGCTGGTCCATCGGGGTGGTTAAACGACGAACCGTACGCCAGTTGTCGGAGGTGAAATAGAGCCCGTTGCCGTAGGTGCCCGCGAAACCGCTGTCGGCACTGGCCATATAGAGTTCTTCAATGCCGTCTGTACCATCTTTTTTTGATACAAAAGAGGGGACCAGACGGACAAATGTGCGCCCCTCATTTTCACTATAGGACATACTTTGAAAATTACGCCCGCTGGCGGATGTAATCCATAATTTTCCATCGGGATGATAGCAGAACCCGTGCACCCACACCAGATCAGGATCTACCTGCA
>JAEEGL010499758.1_pt1 | contig 33835 bp, 25 predicted proteins | sample 9134231 | NCBI WGS metagenome assembly JAEEGL01 (sample SAMN16246548, study PRJNA631951) | gut metagenome | biome: gut microbiome; feature: rumen; material: fiber-attached | host: Bos | place: Iran: Karaj | collected 2018-10 | reverse complement strand
GAACTATTTTATTACCAAACATAATAGTAATAACATCACCAATTTTTAAATCATAGCTTGGCTTTTTTACTATGTCATTTACTAATATTCTTTCTGATTCGGCAACATCTTTCGCAAGTGTTCTTCTTTTTATAAGTCTTGAGACTTTTAAATATTTATCTAATCTCATTATTTAGTCTTATCTTCTTTTGTATCATCTAAAGAAGATTCTTTATTATCTTCTAAAGGATTATATTCTTTTACTTCATCAACCTTAACTTCAGTTGAAGAAACTAGGTTGTTATCTTCTTTTGCTTCTTCTATTTTAACTTCTTTATCAGTTGATTCTTTAGCATCTTCTTTTACTTCAGTTGAATTTTCTAAAGTATCAGCTTCTTCTTCATTATTAACTTCAGCAGCTGAAACCTTATTATCATACCAAGATAGGTGACCTGTTGATGCGATTTCATCAATATCAGCCTTATTTAATGTTTCAAGTTTTAATAAGTAATTAGCAATATTAGTTAATAAATCTAAGTTTTCACCTATTACCTTTTGGCATTCAGCATAGCAATCTTCAATAATATTTCTAACTTCCTTATCGATTTCCATTGCAACCTGATCACTGAAGTTCTTATCCTTTAAGTAATCACGACCTAAGAATACAGAACCATTAGGCTGTTCATATTGAATAGGTCCTAAAGGAGACATACCATATTCTGTAACCATGGCTCTTGCAAGCTTAGTTGCGTTTTCGAAGTCATTTGATGCACCTGTAGATACATCCTTAAAAATAATTTCTTCTGCAACACGGCCTCCTAAATAGCCTGTAATAGTTTCTTTTAATTGCTTTTGTGTTCTAAAATAAGTTTCTTCACGTGGCATCATTAAATTATATCCGCCAGCTTGTCCTCTTGGAACAATTGTAACCTTTTGAACGATAGATGCATTTTCAAGTTTTAATCCAATTACTGCATGTCCAGCTTCATGATATGCAACAAGCTTTCTTTCATGCTCAGTATATTGTCTAGACTTCTTCGCAGGTCCCATCATTACACGGTCTGTTGCCTCATCAATATCCTGATGATTAATAACCTTACGGTTTTCTCTTGCTGCAAGTAATGCAGCTTCATTTAATAAGTTTTCAAGATCAGCACCACTAAATCCTGGTGTTCTTGCTGCAACACCATCTAGCTTAACTGATGGATCAATATGCTTATTTCTTGCATGAACCTTTAATATTGCTTCTCTTCCTCTAACATCTGGATTAGAGATTGTAATTTGGCGGTCAAATCTACCTGGTCTTAATAAGGCAGGGTCTAATACGTCTGGACGGTTAGTAGCTGCCATAACAATAATACCTGTATTACCATTGAAACCATCCATTTCAACTAATAATTGGTTTAATGTTTGTTCTCTTTCATCATGTCCGCCACCCATACCAGCGCCACGTTGTCTACCTACCGCATCAATTTCATCAATGAAAATGATACAAGGGGCGTTTTGCTTAGCAGTTTTGAACATATCTCTTACTCTTGATGCACCAACACCAACGAACATTTCAACGAAATCAGAACCTGAAATTGAGAAGAATGGAACACCAGCTTCACCAGCTACTGCTTTCGCAAGTAATGTTTTACCTGTACCTGGAGGTCCAAATAAAATAACACCCTTTGGTACTCTTGCACCAATTTCATTATATTTACGAGGATTCTTTAAGAAATCAATGATTTCAACTAATTCATCCTTTTCTTCATCGCAACCTGCAACATCTTCAAATTTACAAGTTTTACCGCGGTTTAATACTGCAGTAGATTTACCAAAATCCATTGCACCACCAGCACCGCCTTGGCTTCTTAATAAGCTTCTAAATAAAATAAATGATATTACTAAAATTATAATTGTTGGTAAGAATGTAACAAGTATTGATAACCACATAGATGTTTCAGGGTTAGTATATGTAACCTTAACATCCTCATATGTTGTATCAGCTGAGTCCTGGATTTTTGCAACAATTTCACTTAATTGATCATATGTCATAATAACCTTAAATGAATATTGTGTAGTTTTTCCATCCTTAGTTACTTGATAATTACCTTCAACAACAGCTAAATTAGAATATTCTTTTGAAGGTGTAGCTGTAACTTCTGTAACCTGATAATTATTGCCTTTTTGAATGTAATATTCAAATTCAGAATAGCTAATTGTTGTTGCACTAGTTTGAGTTAATAGTCTTACAAAGAATACTATACCTACAATTAATAATACAATAACAATTAAGAATCTCCAGTCAAAGAAGTGACGCTTAGGACTATTATTTTGATTATTATTTTGATTGTTGTCCTGCATAATTTACTCCTTACTACTTATAAATTTCTTCCTTTAAAACTCCAATATAAGGAAGATTTCTATAAAGCTCATTATAATCTAGACCGAATCCTACAACAAACTTGTTAGGAACATCATATCCCTTATAATCCGCTTCAATATCTACAACTCTTGTACCAACCTTGTTAAGTAAAACTGCAACCTTAACTGATTTAGCTCCTAAAGATAAGAACTGATTCTTTAATTCAATTAAAGTACGTCCTGTATCTAAGATATCATCACAAATGATTACATCTCTATCCTTAACATCAGGAACATATCCAATAATTTGAACATTACCTGTAGAATGTACACCTGAGTAAGATTTAACTTTAATGAAATCCATATTCATTGGTATAGTTATTTGATTTACTAATGAAACCATGAATGGTACTACACCATTTAAGATACCAACTAATAATGGTAGGGTATCCTTATAATCATTATCAATTAACTTAGCCATATTACCAGTAGTTAAATGTAATTGCTCTTCTGAATATAATATTTCTTCAATGTCTTTATTCATTTTCTTTTTCCTCACATACTAAATAAATATCGCCATCATTTTTTTCTTTTGTAATATCAATAGATTTAGCATAGCCATAAACCCATAATAAATTATTATCATTATCAAAAATAAGTGGGATATCATCTCTTAAATCCTTTGCTACCTTCTCGTCAATAAATAATCTATTGATTTTCTTTGTACCAAAGCTCATTGCTATTTCATCATCACTCTGTCTTGTCCTAATGATAAACGGCAACTTATGCATATTATAGCATAATTTTATGCTTTTTACATTAGAATTAGGCTTATTTTTTGAAAAATAAAATAGATATTTACCATTAAATATTGTTCTATCATGAAGCCCTAATTCTAATATTTCATTAGATATTTTAGATTCCTTTTTTATATAACCTAGGTTATATTCTCTAACAAATATATAATCCTGCATAAGCATTAGCTTTTTATTACCATCTGATGATGATAATATATCTAAAATATTTAAGATTATATCTTTATTCTTTCTAATGTTATATCCTTCAAGCATTAATGAGATTATATCCTTTTTTAATGCTATATCTAAATCATTAAATGTAGTTGTATCTATTCTACCTAGATTTAATTCTAAATATTTAATGCTTTCATTTCTAATGAAGCTAAATGCTTCATGAGCTTGAGTAGAATATTCACTAATTTTATTATAAATATCCCTACATTCCTTCTTTAAGAATGGAGTTACATGATGTCTTATTCTATTTCTTAAATAATCATCACTCTTATTTGAAATATCCTCAAAATAAGGATATTTATTATCTTCCATGTATTTATATATTTGTTCCTTAGAAACGCATAATAATGGCCTTATTGTAACAAATTCACTATCATTTGTAGTAAGCACAGGAACTCCTGCATAGCCATATAGATTAGAACCTTCCATAATCTTCATTAAAATAGATTCTATTTGGTCATCTAGATGGTGTGCTGTTAAGATTACATTAGTATCGTATTTTTGACATACATCTCTAAAGAATTGATATCTTGCGTGATGTGCATCATTCTCAAAATTACCAATATTATTATGGTTATATGATAATAATTCAAATGGAATATTAAGTTCTTTTGCTAATGCCCTCATAGCTTCTTCTTCAATATCTGATTCTTTTCTTTTGTGATGATTAACATGGGCAAGAATACATTGATATCCTAAATTAATCATAATATGTAATAAGCATACTGAATCAGCACCACCTGATACAGCTACAACACATGGCTTAGTAATGATTATATTATTCTGTTTTAAGAAATTCTTTACTAATTCTTCCATATAACTTACCTCAACAAATTTATTATACAACGATTTTTTTATATTTTTATGGTAAATTGTAAAACCATTGTGTATGAAAATAATAATTATATAAATTTTATAAGAAAGAAAAAAGCACGATATGAAGGACATATCGTACTTTTTAATAATACTATTTTATTATGCTAATGGCTTTAATGATAAGATACCTGTAGTATCATCATAATTCCATGCGCCGTCTTCAGAGAAGTCTAACTTTAATAATAATTCACAGTAAGACTTAGTAACTTCAAACATTTGATCATCTTCATCAGTTGTTAAGTCGAATACAATTGACTTAGTAATGATGATGTTAGATGTTACGCAATAGTAATCAGCCCATGTACCGATATTAGAAATATCAGATGTAATTGAGCCTGAAGATAGAGTTGCACGTCCAATGATTGGGTTAGAGTTCTTATGTGCATAATATTGGTCTGTATTAGACTTTCTTGCAGCCCAAGCTTCAAGATAAGCACCAGCATAAACGAAGATTACATCAGAGTAATTTCTTAATACTGTAATATCACCAGCACCAGATTCAATATCGCCTAAGATACCAGCGTTGTACTGACCCTTAGCGATAATTGTACCATGATAGTAGCACTGAGTAATAGATAATGTATATCTAGAATCTTCACCCTTAATACGTCCAACGATACCACCAATGTTTCCACCTGCATCTGTTCCATCACCAATGTTAGCTAAAACAGCACAATCAGAAACATATAATTCTACTACTGAAGAATCAGAGTTTGCTTGAACGTTTGCAATTAAACCTGCAGCATACTTGTTAACAACAGAAATTACATATTCGTTTTCAGTATAATCTTCAGGAATTGGGTTAATTAATTGACATTCAGTTACATAGTTGTAACCACCAGAAACCTTACCTACTAATGCACCAACAGAATCATAACCTGTAGCCTTAACATTAGTAAATTGAATCTTATGTAAGTAACCGCCTCTCATTTCGCCTACTAAGCCGACTTGAGTTGCTGTATTAGTTGAATCAATGATTGATAATTCATCAATATTGACATTCATGATTACACCACCAGTTAACTGGTAGAATACATTTACAACCTTCTTATTATTCTTAATATCAACTGGTTGACCTTCATCATCAATTGTAGTAATTGAAATGTTAGATACTGTATGACCATTACCATTTAATAAGCCAGAGAATCCGTTTAAGCCAGATGTTGTCTTAATATCCCAATAATAGCCAGTGAAATCTAAGTCATTCTTTAAGCTATAGATTGTTAATGCTGAAGTTTCAGTTTCAACATTTAACTTACCTGTACGAGCTAATTGATAGAATTCATCATTAGTTGAAATTGACTTAGAAGATACTGAGAAGCTTCTAACGATATTAGATGTATTAGACTTATTATCGTTAGCAACAACATAGTATACATAATATTGGATACCATCTTCAGCCTTAAGGTTAAGGTTGTCAGCATCAAACTTAGCAACGATTGAATCTGTTATAATTTGTACAGATTGAACATTTTCAGAATTAATAATATCAGCATAAGTAATATCTGTAATAGCTTCAGAAGAAACTAATGCATAAACACTACCTTCGATATTAGATAAGTTACCAACTAATTGAACACCAGTTGAAGTTAATGTTACTTCTGCACCACCAACGAAATCAATATCACAATCAGGGTCAACGATATAAACATTATATACAAATGTTGATACAACACCTGACTTAGTTGATGTTGCTGTTGCAGTTACTCTATATACACCTGGAATTGATGTATAAACACCATCTACATTATAGAATGTTGCCTTACCTGATGTTGCATATTCGTAAGAATATTCAATATTGTATAAGCCTTGTGGTAATTCTGATAAAGAAACAGATGATGAATCTAGGGCATATACTCTTGGTGCAACATATGAGCCATATTTATCAACTCTAATTGCTGTTGAACCAGTTGAAGTTAATGCACCTAAATCTTGATTACGTCCAACTACATGGATTGTGAAATCTCTTGTAATTGAATAAGCACCATTAACAATAGTTGCAGTTAATACTACATCTACTGAGCCTTCTGGTACAGTTACTTCTGCTTTAGAAGTGAATGAACCAGATACAGTTGTTTCTTCATTTGGATTAATTGTAATTACATCAGTATTACTTGAAGTCCAAGTGATATCACAACCATTAACTAGCTTTGGTAAATCGAAATCTTGATATGTTGCAAATGTTGAAGTAATAGGCTGGCAAGATTGATATGCTGATAATACAGCTACCTTTTCTGCTGCTGTTCCTGCTTCAATTGTTTGGAATGTATAGAAATCTGGATGTGGATATGCATCATTTGATGTCTTATCTAATGTAGCACCAATTGGAGAACCATTATTATAAGTTGCGAATTCGCTTGATTCGTCTAACTTAACCTTATCATGCATATTAATAGAACCATCAGCATTTCTATAAATGCTTACGATTTCACGACCCATAATAGCAACATCTTCAGCTGAATCACAAATTGCATTAATTGCAGATAAATCAATGAAATCATCATCTGTTAATGTTGTAGTTCCAGTAGAACCATTTGAGAATGCTGTATCTACTGTTGCTGTCTTATAAGAAGATGCATCTTCTGGTGTTGTGAATGTTGTATAAACTTCACCAGCATCATAACCAGTATTGAATACTGAATATGCTACTGCACCCTTGTATGAGTCAGCATTGAATGTTGAATCACCAGATACTGTATAACCATCTTGGTTATTAGTGTATGATAATACACCATAATAGTTGTTATATGAACCATTAGTACGAGCAAGGTCGATGTTATGTGACTTATTAGTATCACCATCAATTCCTCTTACTTGAGAAATACGACCATCTAAGTTTTGATCTGTCTTAGTACCCATACCAATTAAACCTGCACAGTTATTAAATGCTGTACAGTTAGTAACTGAAATTACACCTGGGTTAGAGTTATCACCAAATCCGTGTAACTTGTTATTAAATGCTAAACAGTTATTTAAAACAACGTCACCCATCATTGTTGAACCACCAAGCTTAAATCCAATACCATCACCGTTCATTGTGTTGTATGATTTGAAATTAACACCATCAGCTACTCTATCAACTACATATGGCATAAAACCATTTTCGAATGAAACACAGTTGTATAAAGTAATTGTACCAATGTTACCTGAGTCAACCTTAGCGAATAAATCCCAACCATCATCTGAGTTTCTAAATGCCATACAGCCATCGAATATGTTACCATAACCGATTGTTAACTTAGCTGCGAAACCATCGGCATTTTCACCATATGTTGGTTCATCAATATTTGCGAATGATGTACAGTTCTTAATTAAGTTATATGAAGGCCATGTATCTAATGTGTTTTCAGTATTATAACCACGACCTAATTGTAAGCCTGTATCACTATTTCCATAGAACATACAGTTTTCAATGATATTGTGATCCCCAGCAATATACATACCGTTATCACCAGCACCAGTTATTTCAATACCATAGAAATGCCAATAATCACCATATACTTGGAATCCACGAGCTGATGAATCAAAAGTCATACTTGAGAAATCAAATACTACTCTTTCTCCTTCAACCTCAGGAGCTACTGTAATATATTGACCAGGAGCACCTGAATTCTTAAATTCCTGACGATATGAATAAGTATATGTACCGCCAGCTAAAAGGATTGTATCACCTGGCTGAGCAAGTGAATAAGCCTTTGAGAATGAAATAGGATTTGCCTTTGTACCAGCACCTGTAGCTGATGCAGTAGGTGTTACATAATATGTTGTAGCTTCTGCTGCTGCAGTTGTTGATGTATAAAGTGATGTAGATGTTGATGTAATATCAGATGTTGTTGCACCTGTAGTTGTTGTTACATCAGATGTTGTTGTAACTCCAGATGTAGTAGTTACACCTGTAGTTGTTGTAGTTGAACCTGAACCTGTAGTAGTTGAAGTTCCACCAGTATTACATGCTGTAAGTGAAAGTGCTAAACCAGTAAAAGCTAAGGCACTTAAAATAATTCTTTTCTTCATATTCTACCTCCTAAGCCTCATACTGAATTGCAATACCGAATAAGTAGCAAGTACCTGCACTAGACTTAACAACGAATTCATCGTTAGCTTCACAGTTTAATGTAACTATTTCTTCAATCTTAGAACCATTATTACCAGCCTTAGTTTCTGATGTATATAATGTTTCGCCCTTTGAATTAGCTACAATAATATTACCTGTTGAACCAAAGTCAGCATAGAATCTGATAATACCCTTACCAGTTGTCTTAACTTTTACATATCCTGTATTCTTAGTAATCTTTAATCTATATGATAATGATAAACCGTCAACATTAACTGCTGCGTTATGACCTGCTACATTTGCAGCAACTACATTTCCATCAATAGAAATTGGTTGTTCAGTTGCACCAATTGTTGCATCTGTATACTTTTGAGTTGCCTCATCATAATTTACTACGCCAACAAAATCATTTTCGTCCTTAGCGTTATATACAGTAAATGTTCTACCAGAATCAACAATATTAATATCACAGCTTGCTGTTGGATAAACACCATTTAAGTTTGCTTCTGTTAACTTAACAGTTACATTAGATGTACCAAGCTTATATGGTGGAATAACATTGATTGAGAAATTGAATAGATCTGGATAATCACCAACTCTAACAATCTTAGAACCAGAATAATATTGTAATTTATAAGCTAAATCACTATAATCAATTGGATCAATAGATGATGGAATATCAATTACACCATTTTCTACTAATTCTCCATCTTCATTATAGTAACCTGCGTAGCTTGCGCTTGAGATTACATCTCTTACACTAATTAATACGAAGCCAGTTACTGGAACAGTAATTGCTTCACCATCAACTGTTATTGTACGAGTTAATGTTAACTTAACCATGTAAACACCAGGTACAGCTAAATTAACACTTGAGCAATCAACAACTGGATTAAAAGTTGCCTTATTCCATTGCTTTGTTGATGAAATAGTTGGACTACCAGTTGCATCATTTGCTGTAATGTAAACTGTTGCATTAAATGCTGATGTTGTAAGTTTTGCCTTTAAATCTTCAGTTGCCTGAGGATCTGAATTAACATAAACAGTTAATGTAGTATCGCTTGTTTCGCAGAAAGTTTCATCTGCTTGCATAGCATCACTCCATGCAATATCAATTCCTGATAAATAAACTGCATTTGGAGTTCCTTCATATTTGTTATTCTTTACTGTAACCTTATATGTATTTGTCTTAGGTACTGTACCTACTCTATAACTTACTATTACAGAATATGTTCCAGCCTTATAAATATTTACATCTGAGGCATCAATAGAATAATCGTCGATAGGTACATCAACTCTACCTACTACCTTTTTGTTTTCATACTTTAAGTATCTTGCATTAACAGTAAGACCTTCAGTAGTGAATTCTTCACCTAAATAGAATGTAGTTTTAGCATTTGTAGTATCTAAAATGATTGATGATAATCTAAGATCTTCTTTTTCATAGTTCTCATCGAAAGTCACTTCAGGATATACTTCTTGCTGTGCTTCAGGTACAGCATTAAGCTCATTTGTTAAAGCACTAGAGTTACTGCATGCGGCAAGACTAGCAGTAAGTGCTAAACCTAATCCTAAAATACTTAGCTTTTTTAAGCCTTTCATATAGTATATTCCTCCTTTTGAAATAATATTCCAATTAACATTATAACAACATTTAATTTTTTTAGCAATAACGTCAAGAGACAAAGAGATTAAAAAAGTTCTAATATGTTGTTTTTGTGCAACTTTTTCCATAAAGTTGACGTATAAAGGACAAAAAATAAGAGGTGAATCTCGTTTTCACCTCTTATTTTCCTATATATCCTTCGTAAATAAATGTATTTTCTGGTAGATTATTTTTAACATATTCTAGTTCTTTTTCACTTAAGTTAATACCAAACATAGTAGGACCAGATCCAGATAAATAAATCCTAGCACCTAAATTTAATTTCTTATATAAATTAGATAAATTTTCATTTAATGATAATGCAGGCTTTGTTAAATCATTAAATATATTATCCTTTAATTTATCAATATTACCTTCGTTTAGAGAATCTATTATATTATCTATCTTATCCTTCTTAGATATACCTTCATATTTATAATTCTTATATACTAACGCAGTAGATAATCCTTCTTCAATCTTAATTAATGTTAATCTCATTAGAGGAACATTACAATTAAGATGATTTACTACTTCTCCTCTATTAGTACATAGAGCTATCCTACCATCAATAAAGAAAGGAACATCACTACCTAATGTTTTAGCTATATCCTCTAATTCCTTACTAGAAGCATTAACATTATATAATTCATTTAATCCCTTTAATACAGAAGCAGCATCAGTAGAACCACCTGCAAGCCCTGCAGCAACAGGTATTCTTTTATCTAATGTCATATAAACACCAGAATCAATTTTAAAATGATTAAAAAAGGCATTTGCTGCTTTAATCATTATATTATCTTCTATTTTATTATCCTTTAAGGTAATGCTTTTATCCTTTTCTAATGTTATTACATCGTAAAGGTCAGTTAATACCATTAGGTTATTAACCATATGATATCCATCACATAACCCCATTACCTCTAAAGCTAAATTAATTTTAGCATATGCCTTTATTTCCATTTTATTACTCCATAGATAAGTAATCACTCATCTTAACAAAATCTTCTATAGAAAGCTCTTCGCTTCTTACTGATTCTTTAATATTTAATGCCTTAAGCATTTCTAAGACTTTATCTTTATTATAATTATTGGCTTGGCATAGATTATTAACTAAAGTTTTTCTTCTTTGAGTAAAGCATTCTCTAATAAATCTAAAGAAATGCTCTTCATTTGTAGCAGTATATGGTGGATTATCATATAAATCTAATCTAATAACTGCTGAATCAACATTAGGTGCAGGCATAAAGTTTTTTCTATTAACATCTAAAACCTTAACTGCCTTTGCTCTATAGCCTATCGCAATACTTAACGCATTATAATCCTTAGTCTTAGGCTTACCACAAATTCTATCTGCAACCTCAAGCTGAACCATTAAAGTATATTTTCTAATCATTTTAGTTTTTTCTAAGGTACCTAAAATAATTGGTGTTGTAATGTAATATGGTAGGTTTGCAACCATATATACATTTTCTAAATCACCCTTATATTTTTTTATATCATCTTCTATATCAACATCTAATATATCTTTATTAATAATAGTTTTATTAGAAAATTTTGATAAATTTTCATCTAATATTGGTAAAAGTTCAGTATCTATTTCATAAGCTAATACATAACCAGCATTTTCACATAAGTGCTCAGTTAAGCTTCCAAGACCAGGACCTACCTCAATAGCTAAGGTATTCTTATCTATTAAGGATTTAGAAACAATCCCATTTAATATATCTTGGTTAATTAAGAAATTTTGGCCAAATTTCTTTTTTGCTCTTAATTTATTATTACTTAATTCTTTACCAATAATCTTTTTATTACCTATTTTATCTTGCATATAATATCCTTTAATTCCTCTTTAGTAATACCTAAAAGATTTAATCTCTTATAAAAAGTTTTAAAATTAGGCTTACCAATATTTAAATAATTACTAATCTTATCTCTAATTAAAGAAGAATCAGGCATTCCATTTAAGCCTAATTCATATAATTCTAAAGAAGTAATAGATTCAGTTGTATTTACCTTATTAGAAAATACTTTTTCTAATGCTTCTTTAATAATATCATAATCAGCATGCTCTATCCCAACCTTCTTCTTATTTTTAGATATAGCATCCTTCTTACGTAGAAATGCTTGCTTACATGATGGGATATTTGCATTAATTATAGATCTTATTCTTTCACCTGGAGAATCAGGATCTGTAAATATAATAATATCATGTGTTTTAGCTAATTCCTTTAAAAGCTTTATAGTATCTTCTGATACTTCACTTCCATTAGTTATAACAACATTAGCATCAGGATATACTGACTTAATTCTTATTTCATCATGTAATCCTTCAACAACAATTACATCGTTCATATTAATCCTCTATAAAATAATAATATCTTTCTACTGTCTTAGAACCAGATGTTCTTAAATCCTTAATAATAGGAGAATATTGATCTAATGATTTAGATTTACCATCTGGTAATAATACCTTAATATCATTAATATCACCCTTAGAAGAATGGTTATAAGTATCTAAGGATACCTTACTATATGTGAAATAATATGGTAATTCTTCTTGACTATACTTATGCTTAATTTCTTCTATCATTTTTGGATCTGGATCATTTTGCATTTCAATACATTCAAATAAATGTCTTTTTATAAATGCATTACATAATGTTCTTAATATCTTATCAGTAGTTTTTGCAAACTTTTTAATAAACGCATTTACATATGCATCATCAAGCTCATAGTAAGAATCTAAGTCATTTGGATTATTAATTACATTAACAAATTCTTTTATATTTAGATTAGATACACTAAATTTATTAGTATCAATTAAGAATTTGATTCTTTTATAAATAGAATCTAATATACATTCATAGCTTCTAGCCTGTGGATGATAATAAACTTGGAAATACATATGATATCTACTCATTAAATATGATTCAATAGAATGTACTCCACTTGCACGAACATATAATCTATTATTAATTATCTTCATGCTTCTTAAAATACGATAATAATCAATATGACCATATGCAGCACCAGTAAAATAAGCATCTCTAGATAGATAATCCATTCTATCAACATCAAGCTGAGATGATATTAAAGATTCTATTAAGCTAAACTTCCCTTCATGTCTAATAATAGATGCAATATCATTAGGTAACGAAGGATTTTCTTTAACTAATACTTTATTTACTTCAGTATTTCCTGTAATAATTCTTGCTCCCATTTCTTCATGGGAAACAGAAAGAATAGTTTCAAATGCGTGAGAATAAGGACCATGACCAATATCATGGAATAGTGCTGTAATTAAGAATAATAATCTTTCATATTCAGTTAAGCATTCAATTCCATCTACATTATTTAAAACGAAATTAGCCATTTGGTATGCACCAAGTGAATGCGTAAAACGACTATGCTCTGCAGTTTGGAACACCATAGAAACACCAGATAATTGTCTTATTCTTCTTAATCTTTGAAATTCCTTGGTATCAATAAGATCACTAATAACTTTATAGTCTACAGTTATATAACCATATAGCGGATCTCTAAATACTTTAGTTCTTAAAAGTTTCTCAAACATTTTAGCACCTTCTTTTGCTATAATTTTACCATAAATGAAAGAATTTTCAAATTATAGAAAGGAAGTAATTATTATATACATTTTTATCTTATATATACATTACTTAAAAATGCTACTTTTTTATCAAATTCGAGCTAAAAATAGACTAAAATTGTATTTTTGTGTTAATTTTTCCACGTATGAAAAAGGTTTCAACTTTACAATCACAATATCATATATATAATGAAAATTAAATTGGGATGACAACAGAATACTTAAGGAGATAACAAAAAGGCAAATGAAATTGAAAAGATTAAAACAAGGACTTGGGATGTCATCTATTGCATTATTGCTTTCAGCATGTACTTTCAACACTAAGACTACTAGAACTAGTACTAATACTCAAACTACAAGCGTAGCTGATACTACTAGTATAGCTGAAACTACTACTGAAGATATTAATTCTAATATTACAACAACTGATTTATTTACAACAACAGAAGCTTTAACTTCTACAGCTCCTGTAACTACTACCTATGTAACTACTACAGGTGAGGTTATTACAACAACAGAGGCTATTTCTACATCAGTTGAAACAACTACAGCTGAAACTACTACTATTGATAACACTACAACAGTTGATAACACTACTACAGCTAATACTACAACTGTAGATACTACTACAGCTGCTAATACTACAACAGAACCAGTAACAACAACAGTTGAAACAACTACAGAAGAAGAAACAACTACTTCTCCTCAAACTACAACTTTAAATACTACTACAGCTGATATAACAACTACATTCCCTTATACTTCAACTAATATTGCAACTACTACTGCAATTGAGGTAAGCACAAGCAATACTACTACTTATAATTCAACTACAAATACTTCATCAAATGTAGAAACAACAAGTGAGGATTTAACTACTACTGAATCAGGTACAATTGATAATATGGGTAGTCTTACTATTCTTACAAGTAAATCTTATTCTGAGGGTGCATATATTGAAGCACAATTAATCAATGGAACTGATGCTTCAGATTATACTGCTTATTATAAGAAGACAACTGATTCTACTTTTGTTGCAATTGATAGTGAATTAGTAAGAGTAAAGAATAATAAATTAAGAGTTGATTATTTAGGATTAACAGAAGGCTCATATGATTTTAAATTAGAATACAATGGTAACAGTTCATCTTATTCAACTGTTAGCAATGTTGAGGTTTTAGAATATGACCGTTCAGGTTATGCACATTTCTATAATAGTGGAATCGGTGCTTATAATGATGATGGTTCATTAAAGACTGATACAGTAGTAGTTTATGTTTCTGATGCTACTAAAAACACAGTTACTGCAACTATTGCAGGTACTACATATACAGGTTTATCTAATATCATAAAAGCACAAAAGGATAGCAAAGTTCCACTAGATATTAGAATCCTAGATGAAATTCAAGCACAACAATGGGCATATATTAATGATAAATCAGTATATGGTACAGCTAGCACTAAAGCAAGAAATGCTAATTTAGATTTAGCATTTAGCGAAGTTGATTGGGAAGATACATCAACTAGACAGGATGCATCTTCTAATTATTACAAAATTGGTGAAGATGATATTATAGCTTATGGTATCAACGAATTAACTGATACTGGTGTTAAATATGATCAAGATGGTAACGCAACAACAATTACTGGAATTACACACTTAGACGGTTTAACAAATATAATTAACTATTCTAAGAATGTAGATAGTAAAACTGGTGTTCAAGAATATGATTCATACTACAATGAGCTTGATGTAAGAGGAGCTTCAAATTTAACAATTGAAGGTATTGGTGAGGATGCAGGTATTTTCCAATGGGGATTCTGCTTCAACCAATGTAATTCAATCGAAGTAAGAAATCTTGAATTCTCAAGCTACACAGAAGATGCAATAGGTATCCAAGGTTCTAAAGCAACTAATATGGATTACCACGGATATTGGATTCACCATAATACATTCAATCAAGGTGTAAATAACTGGGATGTTACATATGAATCAGATAAGCATGAAGGCGATGGTTCAACAGACTTCAAGTTTGCCTATGATTTAACAATTTCATATTGTAGATATAATATGACTCATAAAACTGCATTAATTGGTTCAGGTTCATCTTCATACCAATATAATGTTACATTCCATCATAATTATTACTATAAGTGTGGATCTCGTCTTCCTTTCACAAGAAATACTAACTTCCATATTTATAACTGTTATTACTATGCATCAACTGGTACAAATATGCAGATAAACGATACTGCATATGCATTTATCGAAGGTTGCTATTTCGAAAACACTAATAAGACATTTACAACTTCAAAAGGTGTTATTAAATTATGGAATAATATAGTTAATAGCACAAGCTCAACTGCTGCTTCTTCTACAATTGTTTATGCTGATTCTAGAACACAGGCAGTAACAAACTCTTGTCAAGACAAGTCAAGTGGCTATAGTTGGTCAGGTACTGACTATTCATCATTTGATACAGATAAAACATTATTCTATTATGATTCTACAAATCAAAGAACAAAAGTTACTAGAATGGATGAAGCATCAAATGTTCCTGCAGTAGTAAAAGAATATGCAGGCTCTGGTTGCAAGGCTGGTGTTCAAGATTACTATTTAGGTGGAGAGATTATTGATGATACTACTGATGATCCAATTGTAGATGACCCAGTAATCGACGATCCAGTTGTTGAAGATCCAATTGTAGATACTGACTATACAACAGTTGAAGAAGCTTCTTTAACAGAAGAAAATACTACATCACTTTCAAACGAAACATATGGAGAAAATCCTGGTGTATATTGGTATACAAATGCAGAAGATTCAACTAATAACTATTTAACTTATAATAATGGTAAGATGACATTAGTAGATACTTCTTCTGAAGCTAGAACAACAGCATTCTATAAATATGAAAATACTTATAATAGTGGTGTTGTAAAATATACTGTAACATTAACACCTTCTACTAATAGCGGAAGCTGGACACTTGCTGAATTCTATGATGGAAATAATAACATTATTATTAGAACAGATGGTAGCAAATACATCTCATATTCAATTGATGGTGCAACAACATTAAATAACATCCTTACATCTAAGATGGTTGCAAATTCAACTTATGTCGTAACAATTATAATTGACTATGATAATGGTACTGTAAAAATTGATGTAAACGGTACATCTGTTGAATTTAACTATCAAGCTGGTGAAATTGTTGCAGTAAAATTCATGACAGCAAAAGCAGAAAGAAATCTAACAGTTTCTGATATCACAGTTGCAACAAAAAATAACTAAAATTTTATAAAACAAAGATACAAGACGCCTTACTTTTAAGGCGTTTTATTGTTTTTAGTGCAAATTATGAAAGAATAGAAAAATCTAAAAAAAATATTCTATTTTTTTATAGAAAACGCTTTACGTTTTTTAGTCTTTATGATATAATAAGCGTAAATCGTTGATAACGCTTACAAAGTGTTTACACCGATGAACAGTTTTACAAAAAAAAGGAGAAATCAAATGAAAAAGAAAAAAGTAATTCTTGGCGCATTAGTTGCAACTGCTACTGTTGTTGGCTTAACAGCATGTAAGACAGCAGACAATACAACTACAAGCGGAACAAATTCAACTCAAACTACAACTACAGCAGCTACTACAACTGCAACAACTACTACTGCTGATACAACAACTTCAGCTCCTATAACTACTTCAGACGTTAATACTACTACTGAGGTTAATACTACAACTGAAGTTAACACTACTACTGAAGTAAATACTACTACAGGTCCAGTGGTAACTACTACTGAGGTTAATACTACTACAGGTCCAGTGGTAACTACAACTGAAGATGTTAACACTACTACTGAAGTTAATACAACTACTGAGGTTAATACTACAACTGAAGATGTTAACACTACTACTGAAGAACCAACTACTGCTGAAGCTGGTGATACATTAGTAAATGTTTATTTACACTATGATCCAACAAATAACTATTCTTCTATTGGCGAAACAGTAGAAGTTAAAGTTGAAGAAGACCTTTTCGGTGATTTAACATCAGACTTTGATATTGAAAAATACGTTCCAGTTGATTCATATAGAAGATTTGCTGGTTGGTATACTGACACAGATTGCCAAACTGCATTCGATGCATCTGCAGCAGTAACTGAAGAAACTCACCTATATGCTAAGTGGGTTGGTAACAGCACAAACGTTACATATTCTATTGATGCTGCAAAGTGCGCAACTGGTTCTTTAACTGCTGACTATAAGGCTGGTAACTATACTGTTGCTAAGGGCACAGAAGTTAGAAGCAAGAAAGACCATGATGGAAACGCTCATAACTCATTTAAGTTAGGTGGAGAAGCTAACATCATTAAGATTGTTGTTCCTGCTGATACAACAATGACAATTGATATGGCAGACCAATCATCTACAACAGATGCATACTTAACTTTATATTCTGATGACAAATGCACAACTGTTGTTGAAGACAAGATTGGTGCAGATGGAAATACAGCTTCTGCAAACGGCACATTAGTAAATGTTGCTGTTAAAGCTGGTACATATTATTTAAAGAGAGGCGCTGGTACAGTTGACGTATTCACAATTGATATGACTTGTACAGTTGACCTATCTCCTGCTCAGTCAATTGAAATTACTAACGAAGGTCAAAACTGGGTTATCGAAGGTCAAGATTATGATCCATCTGATATCGGATTTAAGCTTGTTTACGAAAATGGCGCAGCTGATGAAATCGCATTAAACGCTAAGGGAGTTAATATTGATACAACTAAAGTAGACGAAACTACTCCAGGTTTATACAATGTTACAGTATCATATACACTTACTGAAACATTATTCAACGTTGAAGTTGAAAATACTTATACTACTACATATGCTGTTGAAGTTGAACAATTAGATGATATTACTCTTGAAACTAACGTTTATACTTCTGGTACATATAAGAACAATACTGCACAGCAAGTATATTTAGCTAATAGCAATAGTGCATTAAATCAAACATATTTAATCGTACATGCGCATACAACTACATTAGAAGGTTCTGCAGATCATATCTTAACTTCAGGATATACTTCTGATGCTGCAACAGCATTCAACACTGCTACTGAAGGTGTACAAACAATTACTTATACATATGAAACAAACGGCAAGAGCGTATCTGCTCAATTCAGTGTAACAGTAACATCTGTTGAACCTGCATACGATTCAGAAACTAATACAATCAACATTTCAGTTGATGCTAATTACGCAGGTACAAATGCAAATACTAATACTGTTGGTTCAGTTGCTGCTAACTGCTTCAACACAATCAATGCCGCAATGGATTACTTACATTTATATTTAGATGCTAAGGATTCTGCATATGAAGGATGCAACATTAACTTCATGATTGCTGCTGGTTACTATAATGAAAAGGTAGAATTCGATTTACCTAACATGACAGTTACTGGTGCTGGTAGAGTTAATAAGGCTGCTACAACAGAAGCTGGTGCAGCTGCTGCAATTGCAAACTATGACTTTACTTCTGTAACTGATGCAACAGTTATCGAATTCAATGCTGAATTTGGTATGACTGATGCTAAGGGTCAAGTTCATACAACTGATTCTACAGCTACAGTTTCAGTTAGAGAAACTGCTGAAAACTTCACAATCACTGGAGTATCAATCTCTAACTACATTAATACACTTGGTAAGACTTATATCAATGGTGAACATAGAGCTTTAGCTATCTTAATTAAGGCTGATAAGTTCGTTATGGATGACTGTGATCTATATGGTTACCAGGATACAATTGAATTATTCAAGGGTCGTCAAGTTATCCAGAATACATTAATTACTGGTACAACAGACTTCATCTTCGGTTCAAACAATACAACATATTTCTACAACTGTGAAATCCGTACAGTTCAAGCAGAAGATTCTTCAGGAAAGACTACTACTTCTGGTGGATATATCACAGCATTCAAGGGTTGCTCATCTGGAGCTACTGATGCAGTAGAATATGGTGCAATCTTCGATGCATGTAACTTCACTTGTGATGCAGGTGTTCTAGTTAAGGGCGCTACTTTAACTGATGGTACTACTGCTCAATCTGGTAATACAGCTATTGCTAGACCTTGGGGTAAGTATGCTAAGGTTGCAATTATCAATTCTAAATTAGGTGGACATATTTCAACTAAGTCTGCTGTTGAAACTGCTGCAGGTGCAGGTACATATTCAAGCCAAAACTATCGTTATGTAAGTATGAGTGGTAACCAACCAAATGAATCAACACTTAAGTTTGCTGAATATGGCAACACTGGTGATGGTGCTGTAGATGCTACTACTGCTGCTACAATCATTGGATGTACATATTTAACAGAAACAGAAGCTGGTAAATATAACGATATGTCTGTTATCTTCGCAACAAAGAATGGTGCAGTTGAATATTCTGATACATGGTTAGGAACTATGGTAAAGGATACTAAGGTTACAGTAACTGATAAGGACGGAAATGTATTAGCTACATTAGATGTTTATAAGAATTCTACAGTAACTGAATCTGAAATTACTGAATTAATTAAGTCAATTACAGTTGAAGATGGCAAGCAAGTTGAAGGATTATATACTGATAATACATTCGCTACAGCTTGGGATGGCAAGGTAGGAGCAAATGATCTTACTGTTGTTGCAAACATCACAGCTGCTGCTGAATCTGTAACATATTCATATGCATATGGCGCAGAAAATGCAGCAAGCTGGGCTGAAACTTATAACGGTTCTGCTGCTTCTAAGGATGCAACTCCAGTAACTGGTGGTAAAGTATCAAGTGGTACTGAATCTGAAAATTTAACATTAACATTAGATAAGGCAACTACTAAGATTCAATTATCTATGACTGGTTTCACAACTGGTTCTGATAACGCTTCTGCATTCGTAGGCGTTAAGTTCTACAGTGGTACTACTGAAGTTCAAACTATTACTGGTACAACAGTAACTCTTAAGTGCAATGGTGATATTACATTCGCTAATGATGGTTTATTTGAATTCGAAACTGCTGTTGATAAGGTTGTTATTTACTCAAATACTGCTAAAAAGACAGTTGGTATTGTTACAGTAAATGTTGAAGCATTCTATGAAAAAGATGCTAATTTAATTGATAAGGCAACTACAATTAACTTTGGTACTAATGGTACATGTGAACAAGTTAAATACGAAGGAAACGCAGGTACAGCAACATGTGGTGATTACGTATTAAACGTAGATGCTACAACTGGTAAGTTTGATAACACTTGGAATACAGGTTATGTTCAAATTGGTGCTGGTACTGTAATTACATTCCAGGTTAAAGCTGGTGCAACAGTAACTGTAACTACATATACAGCTAATGTATTAACATACACAATTAATAATGGTACAGCTACTGCAATTAGCGAAAACCCTGGTTCATTCTCAGTGAGTGAAGATTCTACAATTGTATTAACTGTTACTGCAGCTGATTATATTCAAGCATTAAAGGTTACATACTAAAATTTAAAAAGTTTAAGGATATCGCAAGATATCCTTTTTCTTTTCTTATAGAAGTTTCATATAAATTAAAAAGCCCACTATAACATGCAAAATTGCTGTTTAAATGGGCTTTTATGCTATACCTATAATCTTATAGATATTTTAATAATTAATTAAATTTTAAAATTTTTTGGGACGTCTTTCAATAATAAATGAAACTCCACCTTTAGCTTCATTTACAACCTTAAGTTCCATATCAAAGAAATCAACAGTCTTTTTTACGATAGACATACCTAATCCAAATTGACCCTTAGATCCTTTTTCATAAGGCTTAAACCTAGAATCAGTAAATTTTTCATCAATTGGATCACCATCGTTAAAAATTCTTAATCTGTCTTTCTTTAATACTATCTTAATTCTTGTTTTAGCATAACGTTTTGCATTATCAATAATATTAGAAACAATTGTATACCAATTTTCTCTATAACCCTTAAAAATAATGTCGCTTTCTAGCAATAATTCAAATTTTAGGCTTGTTTGATATCTAAATGTATCTACAACCTCATTAATTAAGGCAGTCATGTTTACATCTTCAAATTCTCTATCCTTAGATAAATATTCTAATGAATTATACTGTAATAAGTATGATACCTTCTTAGTTAATGAATTAGCCTGATTAATTATAATTGAAGGAGCGTTAGGCTCAGCCATTCCATCTTCAATTGCTTCTGCATAGCTCTTAATAACTGCAATAGGTGTTTTAAAGTCATGTGAAATATTTTGTAGCATTTCACGCTTTGTTTGCTCTGACTTCATAACCTCTATTCTTAATTCATCAATAGCTCTTGATAATTCGCCAAGCTCATCATCTGCATCATCTCTATAAGATGTTTCATATTTATTTTTAGGTAAATCCAAAACGTGTGTTTGGATTTTTTTAATTCTCTTTGTTAAAGCATTTGACCATAAGTATATTACTAATACCGCAACAATAATAATCAAGAAGAACATAATAGATAATTCAATAACAACAGTTTGTACCTTAATAGATACAAACGCGTCAGTTGCCAATACTAATGTATATGAATCACCATTATCAGTTGTGTAATATCCATAATAAATAACATTTTTACCAAAACGTTCTTTACCAACTACACCAACATTATTTTCTCTAGCAAAATTTGATTTATTTTTAATATCTTCAACAGTTTCTTTATCTAAATATGTTTCAACGAACTGATTATAATCTCTTGAAACATATTCTGTTCTTAGGAGTGGATGTGAACCATAGTACTTATAAAATACTATATTAACTAAACTATCTGCATATTCTTCAGTTCTATAATGAGTTTCTCCTCTTGCTTCAGCATTTGTTTTAATGATTTCTAAATCATCCTTATCCATAAATGCTTCATAGCGTTGGATGTTTTCTGCCGCAGTTTTAATTCTTTCAAAATAATCTGCTTCATATGTTTGCTCAAACATCATTACAGTAGCTAAAGTAAATGTTAGCATTGAAACTAAAATAATCGCAAAGAATAAAATTATAAGCTGGGAAGGAATTGATAATTTTCTCATAATGTTAATCTATATCCGAATCCATAAATTGTTTCAACAGATAGATTAGGCATCTTTTGTCTTAATCTTCTCATTAAGTCATCAACAACTCTATCTGATCCGAAATAATTACTTCCCCAAACAGAATCTAGAATTTGATCTCTTGAGAATGCTTTTGACTTATTCTTAAGTAAGAATAATAATAAATCATATTCCTTTGAAGTAAGATTTATATTCTTTCCATTTTCTGTTACAATACGCTTATCAAAATCAATTTGATAGCCGTTGAAATCCTCGACATTTTTCTTTGCAGTCGTCTCTTGTGAATAACTTCTTAATAATAAATTCTTAACTCTTAATACAAGTTCTCTAATAGAATATGGCTTTGGTACATAATCATCAGAGCCTAATTCTAATCCCATTACTCTATCAATATCTTGATCACGTGCTGAAGTGAATATAACAGGCTTTCTTGGATCTAATTCTCTAATCTTTTTGATTAAATCATAACCAGATATAACACCAGGGAGCATTATATCTAATAACCATAGATGGAAATCATCTCCTGCATGTTCAATAGCTTCTTCACCTGTAGTAAAAGATTCAACTTCATAACCTTCCTTAATTAAATACTTTTTTACAAGTTCTTGTAATTCTTTTTCATCTTCTACGAGCGCAATTTTATACATAAGCAATCACTCCTTTTCTAAAATTATACATTAATTTAAAAAAAAGCACAACCAAGTTGGTTGTGCTATAATTCAACAATTTAAACAATCAACTATTTTAGTTCATTATATCGTATAAATATCCAAATAATATCACTAAAATATGTTAAAGTTGTAAAATATTAGTTTTCATACATGTCTTCGTAGTCATCCATGTACTTATTGTACTTGTCTTCCTCGAAGTCATTTGAATCATCATCGTCTAATTCATCATCAGACTCATCATCTTCAGATTCTTCATCATCGAATTCGTATTCATCATCTGATTCTTCATCTTCGTCTTCATCTTCGTCTTCATCGTCATCAGACTCATCATCGTCTTCGTCGTCATCAGCATCTTCATCAAGATCCTCATCGTCTTCGATGTCGTTTTCATCCTCATCATCTAATTCTTGAGTAGCATCTTCCTTCATGTATGCTGAACCGTCTTTATCGAATTCATCTAATGATTGCTTTTCTTTTAAATCCCATAAGCCATCGCCCATAAATACGAATTTAGAAGAAGCAGTTAAATCTACATATAACTTAGAAACTAGTTCAATAGTTTTTTCAATTCCTTTTAATTCAAATACCTTATTAATAATATCGTTGATGTGCATTGGTTCCTTTGCTTCTTTAACAACATTATATGCAACATCAATTAAAGCCATTTCAGAAATATTTTCCATTTTTATTCCTCCAAAATTTACGACTACAACCTATTTTACTTAAAATATATGGATTTTTCAAGTAGTTTAATTAAATATTATCCATATTTTATGTGAAGAAATTACGTTTTCATCCAATATCAATTCATAGTTTGCAAAAAGTTTATTTTCTTTGACTAAAAGTTCATTAGTTTTTACCTTAAAATCAAATTTTAGTCCCATATTATTACTATATGAAGAAGTAGTTATTTTACCTTGTAATAGAAGAAGCTTCATATTAACATCACCAATTCTTTCTATATTAATAGAAGAAGTGGTATATGATAGCTTTATAATAGTGTTATTTGATGTTTTATCATCAAATTCTATATATGAATCATATATCTTAGCATCACTTTTATAAAATACCTTATTTTCTTCATTATCAATGCTATGAAATGTAATTACCATTAGTATTCACGTCTACCTTCAAATGCTTTTACTACAGTCATTTCATCTGCGTAAGAAATGTCTCCACCAACAGGTAAACCAGATGCTAATCTTGTTACCTTCACGTTGAAATCTCTTAATAATTCTTTTATGTATCTAGCAGTTGTTTCACCTTCTAGAGTTTGGTTTGTTGCAAGAATTATTTCTTTAACATTTCCTTTTTTTACTTTTTCAATTAATGAATCAATATTTAAATCATCAATTGTAATTCCTTTAGAAAAATTAATTGCGCCATTAATTACATGGTATATTCCATCATACTGGCTCGTATTTTCTATAGCAATTAAATCTTTTATTCCTTCAACTACTAAAATAGAAGAATGATCTCTTTTAGGATTGCTGCATATACTACAATATTCATCTTCACAAATATTTCCACAAGAAGGGCATATATGAATGTCTTTTTTTATACTAGCTAAAATATTTGAGAAATCCTCGACATCTGTATCTGTCATATTGAATAAAGTATATAACGCAAATCTTTCTGCAGTTTTCTTTCCAACACCTGGTAGGTGCTGAAAAGATTCAATTAAACTTTCTAAAGATTTAGGATATTTATTCATTTTAGAATAAACCCATTCCTCCGCCGAAGCCACCTAATAACTTCTGGCTTTCTTCTTCAATCTTCTTATTAGCATCATTTAATGCTAAAACAATTGAGTCTTGTACCATTTCAATATCATCTGCTGCAGCCTCAGGATCGATAGAAACAGAAACTACTTCATGGTTTCCTTTAACTTCAACAGTTACAATTCCGCCACCAGCAGTACCAGTGAAGATTGTTTCTTCAAGCTTTTGTTGAGCCTCCATCATTTGCTTTTGCATCTTTCTTAATTTCATCATTTGTTGCTGATTCATTTTTTTAATCCTCCAAAATTCTTACATTATCAACTAACTCTTTAACTCCAGCTACCATAGGATCTTCTTTTTCCTCTTCAGCAGTTGGAATGATTCTTTTTTTAACACCAATATTTATTTCCTTAAGACTAGGATATCTATTATTAGGAGAGTATTTAGATTTATAATCTGTTATAATTTCTCTCCATACCTCAACAGGAATACAAATGTAATCTGTTAATCCTATACCTAATTCATTAAATATTTCCATTATCTTAACATAGCTTTGGTAAAGCATTACTCTATTACAGAACGCTTTATCCTGTAGTACCACAATGAATGATTTATCAGATACTGCTACAATCTTACCATGTACTAGTATTTGAATAGTAAATTCATTAGGATAATTAATAGAAATTTCATTCCAAATCTTATTTAATGCCTCTTTTTGTTCCTTAGAAGCATGATATAAAATTTCTTCTACATCACTAATTGTTACTTCATCAGAAACATTCTTAGCAATTTGTGGCACATTTTCGACAATTTGTTTGTTTTCTACATTAGTATTTTCATTAATTATGTTTGGTTTATTATCTTCAACATAATCATTTTCTTTAGAAGTATTTTCTACTTTTGGTTCAATAGGAACCTCAACCTTTTTAGGTTCAGATTCTATATTTCTTACTGGTTCATTGTATTTTGAAAATGCGTCAGAAGAAGGTATATTTGGTCTATAAGATTGCTGCTTTAAGCCATTAGATTTAACTCCATTAACCTCTAAATCTCTTACCTTTTGAGTAAGCATATTTATTGCAGCCTCTAAATTTTCAATTTTATCTTGCATATTAGCTTCTTCATTAAGCTTTGTATCATTCATTTTTAATATTGCAAGCTCTAAATATGCACGCTTCCTTGTAGAAAAACGCATTTCGTTGTTACATTCATTTAAAATATCTAACCATTGATATATTACCTTTTTAGGTAATTTTTTAGATAATTCTTTAAATGAATCATTATTAAACATTGGATTTTCTTCAATAATTGAATCATTTTGATACATTAATGTATCACGTAAGAACATTATTGCATCATTAACGATTCTAGTTATTTCTTTACCATCTTTTATGATTGAATCTAATACAGATAAAGCATTAGATTCATCCTTAGATATACAGCTTGATAATAATTCAATTAATTTTAAATATGAAATGTTACCAGAAACAGCTAATACATCATCTAATGTTACCTCTTCACCAACAGAATAAGATATGGCCTGATCAAATAAAGATAAGGCATCTCTCATTCCACCTTCAGCTGATGTTGCAACCTGATGTAATGCATCATCTGTAACCTTTAAACCTTCAGATTCAGATACTATTTTTAATCTTTTTAAAATTTCATCTATTTGAATAGATTTGAAATCGAATCTTTGACATCTAGATAAAATAGTTGCAGGAAGCTTATAAGGTTCAGTTGTACAAAGAATAAATATTACATGATGTGGTGGTTCCTCTAATGTTTTTAATAATGCGTTAAATGCCGCATTAGAAAGCATATGAACCTCATCTATAATATAAACCTTATATTTTCCAACAGAAGGTAAATATTTTACTGTATCTCTTAGATCACGAATATCATCCGCACCATTATTAGAAGCGGCATCTATTTCAATAACATCAGGTATTGTACCCTTTGCAATACCTTGGCATATTTCGCATTCACAACATGGATCAGTTGTAGGTCCATTTACGCAGTTCATGGCTTTAGCAACAATTTTAGCCATTGTTGTTTTACCTGTACCTCTTGGGCCACAGAATAAATAAGCATGAGCCACTTTATTAAGCTTTATTGCGTTTTTTAAGGTTTTTATAATGTGTTCTTGACCTACAACCTCATCAAACTTTTGAGGTCTATAGGCACGATATAAAGCCACATAAGCCATTTCTATGCCCTCCTTAATTAAAAAGTTCCGTTATAACTTCCTAAATAATATATTTTTTTAATACCATCTTCAAATATATGATAATAAGACAAATATGATTCATTAGAAACAATTAAATCATAAACAGTTGTTTGGAATCCATCCTTATTTAGGTTTATTCCAACCTTATTAAATGATCTTGATATTATATCAGTACAATAAACACTTCTTTTTGTATTAAATAAAAAAGAAAAATTATAAGGGTCATCAATGAATGTAGAACAATATGATATTACCTCATCCTTTTGAGCCTCAGTTGCGTTAGTTCTTAAAACCATCATCGAATTAAATGTTTTATCATTAACCCAATATGTTTTAGAAGATACAACAGTAGGATTTTCTCCTTCGTTCATACCAGTTGCCTCAATTATTCTATCATCATTTAGCACAAATTCACTATCAAGATAAGAAGAAGTAGATAATGCTGCATGACCACCAACAGTATATGTAATAAAACCAGAAGTAATAGGTCCTACAAGTGTTGCTTGTGTAGATACTAAAATATCACATTTAGAACCTGGTATATCCTTTGGCCAACCATCAAATTTCTCATTATAATGAGTAAATGATGCTGCTTCTAAAGGATTATCTGATTCAATCTTGTAGTATTTCACCTTATCGTTTGATATATCCTCCTGTAATACACCCTTTTGTCTGAAATTATCTATTATGAAAGATGTCATAATATTCTTAACAGTACAAAGGCTTAAGCCCCAAACAAGTATGAATAATATTACAAAATGTAAAACTATTAATATTGCCTTTAAATAAAACCTAAAATACTTTTTCATATTAACATTTTATCATAAAAAAATATAATAATAAAGAAAAGCCTTAGTAAAACTAAGACTTTTTTTATTAACTATAAATATTTATTTTATTCAGCAGTCTTTGGCTTAATAACGATTGCTCTATTTTCGCCTTCGCCTTCAGATTCTGTATAAACATCTCTCCAATCACTTAACTTTTCATGGATAACATGTCTTTCGAAAGAATTCATTGGATTAAGCTTAACAGCAACCTTAGTCTTAACAACTTCCTTAGCTGTTTTAGTCGCAAGAATTTCTAACTGACGAATATGATTTTGACGATATCCACCAATATCTAAAGAAACAATTAAATGTTCATCAGAATATTGTTGAACAACCTGGCGAAGAAGTACTTGTAAAGCATCTAATGTCTTACCTTTAACGCCAATTAATAATGAATTTTCATAAGTATCGATTAAATAATGTAATTCTTGTTCACCATTTACAGATCTAGCTTCAATTCTATAGCCAATTCCTAATGATTTTAAGATTCCTTCAAGGTATTTCTTTCCTTCAAGTGTAACATTAACATCAACTAAAGCTTCACAGTTAAGGCCTTCTGGTAATTCACCTAAAACATTAATAAATATTTTTTCAGAAGGTAAATGTAGCTTTGCTACAGCAATTTCTGCTGCTTCCTCCTGAGTTTTTGCGATAAATTCAATTTTCTTTTGCATATATTATCACCTATAGTATGTTATTTTTTTGTGCTTTTTCATAATTTCTTTGGTTCATCCAACGTCCAACTTGTGATTGGAATAGCTGATAAATACCACCAATTAACCAGTAAATACCTAAAGCTGTTGACTGTAATGCCATGAATACGAATACTACATTCATTACAACCAACATAATCTTCATTTGATTACCTTGCTTAGATTGATCCTTAGTTTGAACATTATTATAATTCTTTTGATACTTCATAGGACGTTGTCCTAACTTTTGTGATAAGTAAGTAACTCCACCAAATAATAGTGCAACTACTAAACCAAAAATCTTATCACCAGGGTTTGAAGCATTCATAAAAGAAGTAGCAATTTCAAATCCTAAGAATTTAGTGTTATGTAAAGCAAAAACACCTGTTGTTGTAATACTAATACCATCTACTGTAACAGTAGAAGTAGCGTTAATTCTTTGTACAACTTCGTACATTGACATGAAAATAGGGAATTGAAGAATCATTGTACCAAAGCATCCTAAAGGATTGATCTTATACTTTTTATAAAGCTGCATCATTTCCTGTTGCATCATTTGCTGACTTCTAGGATCTTGTCTTCCCTGATATTTTCTTTGAATCTTGTTCATTTCAGGCTGCATTAAACTCATCTTTAAGCTCATACCATTTTGACGAGAATAAATAGGCCATGCTAATGTTCTTACAATAAGAGTAGTAAAGAAGATTCCCCAGAAGAATGAGTTACCTATTCCTTTACCAATTGATGAGCAAAGCCATGCGATTGGGTAAGAAAGTAGATTTACAGGCCATGCAAAAATTGCATTAAAGAAGCCTTTACCTCCGTTCCATAAATCTGACCACTCTTGACCATATGTTGTATATGGTTTTGTATACCAAGAGCCTGAGTCAAATCTACAGCTTGTTAAGGATAATACTACTACTGCAAAAACTAGTACAAGAGCAATTTTGTATTTGTTTTTATTTAAAAACTTGCTCACTTGATATCTCCTTTTAATAACTTTTGCTTGTTAAAAAGATATTCCAACTCTTTTTTCATTCCATTAAAATCTAATTCAAGCACAGTTGGCTTAACTATAATAAATATATCTTTATTATTATCCATTTTAATGTTTAGGTTATCAATAATAGAAGTAATCTGTCGCTTTGTTCTATTGCGCATAACAGCATTTCCTATTTTTTTACCTACACTAATCGCATATCTGAAGTGGATGGTTTCAGGATTTATTCTTTGATAAAGTGAAAAATAACGATTTTTAGAAAATCTTTTTTCCTTTAATATTAATTCTATTTCTTGATTTTTCTTAACGCGATATTGTTTTTTCATAGAATATCTCCAATTAAAACAAAAAATACGACCTGAAACATTTAAATTGTTCTGGTCGTACTTGTTTTGTCAATTTATAATTGTTAAATTATGCAGTTAAATGTTTTCTGCCCTTTTTACGTCTAGCAGCAATAACTTTTCTACCATTCTTTGTTGCCATTCTAGCACGGAAACCATGTGTAACTTTTCTCTTAAGTTTATTAGGTTGATAAGTTCTCTTCATATCTTGTTACCGCCTTTCTTTATTTGAAACCACGCTCACTTATTTTATCAAATATGAATATTTATGTCAACATATTTTTAGTTTCTTTTTCATTGATTAAGAAAAATATCATTTTTCCATCTTTATTATATATATTATATACGTATGTGTACGTAATAAAATAAAAAAATATATATATAAATTAGCGTAATTTTTATACCTAATCTATATAAAAAGTTTAAAAAAATTCAAGTAAAAAAGTAAGATAATATTACTTTCATTTTTTTCAAAAAATTAAATGAAAACTATGAAAGAATTTTTGTTTAAAAAATATCCACTTTTTTGTATAAAATTTTGTAAAAAAAAGTTGAAAAATTTTTTGGTATTGTGGATAATTTTAATAACATTTTCAAAATAGGTTAAAATGTGGATAAATTAAAAAAAATCAAGTAATATAAGGCTTTTTTTATCAAGTTATCCACAAAAAATAGTTATTTTTACCTATGTGAATGAAAAAGTTATCCACATTTTCGGTGGATAAAAAAGCCTTGAAAATGCACTTTTTTATGCTATATTTATACTAGATTGTAGGTGAGATTATGATGGATCAGGTACTAGCTGGTCAAAATGTTTGGAATGAGGTTTTGGATGTCTTAGAACACAAGCTTGCCCCTAATACTTTTGAAGATACTTTTATGAGCGCGCGCAAGGTTGTTAAAGAGGAAAACAATACTTTATTTGTTTTAACACCAAACCAATACATTAAACACAAGATTAACAACACATATTTTGAAAACATAAAAAAGATTTTAGAAGATATAAATTCTAAATATCAAGTAAGATTTGTTACAGAAGATGAAATTCCTATGGCTCCTGTACAACAAAATTTTCCAACGATTTCAAATAATAATTTAAATTTAAATTTTACATTTGAATCATTTGTTGTAGGTGGGTCTAATAGAACAGCTTATTTAACTGCATTAAAGGTTGCAGATAATCCAGGTACTCTATTTAACCCATTTTATATTTTTGGAGGAGTAGGATTAGGTAAAACACACCTAATGCAAGCCATTGGTAATTTTATTTCTTTAAATCATCCAGATTATAAGATTTTATATATTCAAGCAAATGATTATCTATCAGACTTTATAAAGTCTAATAGAGATCATCAAATGAGTGAATTTGAAAACAAGTATTCTAATATTGATGTTTTATTACTAGATGATATTCAAATGCTAAAAGATAAAAGTGCTACTCAGGAAGCTTTCTTTAATTTATTTAACACTATGAGTAATAATAGAAAACAAATTATTATTACATCAGATAGACCAGCAAATCAATTAAACGGATTCGTTGATCGTCTAACTTCACGCTTCCAAATGGGTATTTTTGCTGACATGAAACAACCAGATTATGATGAAAGAATAAAAATTCTACGTCAAAAGGTTGTAGAACATACTACTAAAACAATTTCAGACGAAATTATTGAATATATTGCAAAGGAATTTAGTACTAACGTACGTGAGCTTGAAGGAGCTTTAAATAGAGTATTATTATACTCTGATATTTATAATCAATTATCATTAGAAATAGCTATAGAAGCACTAGATCCTTTAATTAAATCTAAAAAACAATCAGAAAAGAAAGCTAATTATGAAGATGTATTATCTATAATATCTGATATGTATAATGTTTCTGTTGCTGATATATTAAGTTCAAATAGAGATAGAAAATATGTATTACCTAGACACATATGTATGTATATATTAAAAACTAAATATAATCTTACATATTCTAAAATAGGTAATATCTTAAATGGTAGAGATCATACTACTGTCATGAATGGTTGCAATAAAATAGAAGATGATTTAAAAACTAACCAAGAACTAGAAATGGCAGTGGAAGCAATAATTAAAAAACTATAAAGAATAAAGTGGAAATATTATTTATTTTCCACTTTAATTATGATATAATTATATCAGTATTTATAAGGGGTTTTTGAGTTATCCACATATCAACATTCCTTATTACTATTACTAAAGAAATATTATTTTATTTTTTTATGAGGGAGGATTTTATGAATCTAACAATCGATAGAGAAGTTTTGCTTGAAAACTTAAATACAATTTCAAGAGGACTTCCAACTAAATCACCAATGCCTATCTTAACTGGTATTAAACTTTATGTAACAGAAAATGATTTATTTATGACTTCATCTAATTCTGATATTTCAGTAGAAGTAACAATTAATGATGCTTCATTAGAAATTAAAGAACCAGGTCAAACTGTTGTACCAGGAAAATTTATAGATATTATTAGAAAAATTAATTCTAGAAAAGTTAACCTCTATTTAGCTGAAGATAAAATTTTAGTTATTAAAGCTGATAGAGGTGAATATAAATTATATGTAATGGATCCATTAGAATATCCAAAGATGGATTTTGTTGCATTAGAAAATCCTTTAAAGCTTAATGCTGATGTTTTAAAGAACATGATTAAGTCAACTGTATTTGCAACATCATCATCAGAAAAGAAGCCAATTTTAACTGGTGTTAATTTCACTAATGTAAATAATACATTAACAGTTGTTGCAACAGATTCATTTAGATTATCACAAAAGGTAATATCAATTGAACCATATAATGATTTTAATATTACTATTCCAAATAAGTCTTTAGATGAATTATTAAAGGCAATTGATCAATTTGCTGGAGATGTTAATTTATACTTCCAATCTAATAAATTATTAGCACAATTTAAAAATGTTTGTTTCCAAACAAGATTATTAGATGGTAACTATCCAGATACATCTAAATTAATATCTTCTAATTTTGCAATTAATTTAACTTTCAATAAGGATGAATTAATTGAAGCAGTAGAAAGAGTATCATTACTTTCACCAAGAGATTCTGCTAAGGATAAAGAAATTACATATTCTATTGTTAAATTAGAATTAAAGAAGGATAGAAGTGTAGAAATTTCTACAACAAATTCTCAAATTGGTGATGCAAAAGAAGAATTATTACCTACAGGTATTGATGCTGATGGTCCTATCGCAGTTGGATTCTCATCTAGATATTTACTTGATGCATTAAAATCATTTATTTCAACTGAGGTTACATTAGGCTTACAAGCTGAAACTAGACCATTTATTGTACGTGGTGAAAATGATTCAAATTTAACTCAGTTAATTCTACCTGTTAGAATGAATTAATTATTATGGGCTGTTAAGAAATTAAAAGGTTTCTTAACAGCTTTTCTTTTACTTTTTAATAAAATATAAAAAAGTAGACAAAGAAAAAATTGTCTACTTTTTTGTAGTATGTCGGGCATGTTATATGTCTAGGGTGAAAGTCCCAAGAGAGGTATTTGTCGCCAACTCGATAGCAACTTGCAAAGCGTAAACCAGTAATGGAGCGTGAAAAGAAGCAATAGCGAAATCGTGGTCCTATGAACAAGAACTTAATATCAAGGCCCATTAGGTGGATGAGTTAACTTAACATAACAAAG
>JAEEGL010037864.1_pt1 | contig 33839 bp, 34 predicted proteins | sample 9134231 | NCBI WGS metagenome assembly JAEEGL01 (sample SAMN16246548, study PRJNA631951) | gut metagenome | biome: gut microbiome; feature: rumen; material: fiber-attached | host: Bos | place: Iran: Karaj | collected 2018-10 | reverse complement strand
CTTGATATTAAACCTTTAGCGAGCAGTTCATTTATATGGTCATAGGCTCCTGCACCACGCAAATCTTTAACATAAGATTGTCTGACTGGTTCTTTCAAAGCAATAACCGATAATGTTTTCATTACAGCTTGTGATAAATCAACAGGAACAAGTTTTTCTACTATATCTATATAATCTTCTTTTACTTGAAGAATATATCCGTTTTCATCATCAATTTCGAGTGCACCGTCCCTTGCGGAATAATCCATAATGAGTTCAAGAAGAGCTTCTTCAATATTATCAACTTCCTCATTAAGTATCTGAGCAATCTCTTTAGCTTCCATTGCTCTCGATGTTACAAAAAGTACGGTTTCTACTTTTGATTTAAGGCTCATTGTGTTACCTCTTCCGTTTGTTGAATTTGTTGAGGCATAATGTATAAATCTGAATAAAATTCTTCTTGCATCAGTTCAATTTTGTCCCTTGCACTCAAAAATAAAAGTGCCAGATAAACGGAAATTTTATCGAGTCCTAAAGTATTGAGTTCTTTCATCTCAATTTTTTCTTCCGTTATAAACATTTTTGTCAATACATTACGCAGCATACCTACATTTTGTTCAATTGCATCATCTTGTGCCATATCTATAATGTCATCCGGAGTAAAATCAGCATATTCGGAATGTCTGTTTACGTGTCTGCGCAAAGCATTTTTTAGATTTTGTTTTTTCTCCAGTTTTTCATAAAATTCCAAGTGTTTGATAAGTTCTTTCAAAGTAACATTTCTTTTATGATTTAATCTGACACTTGTTCTTCTTTTCAAAACCTCATCAATAGATATGACATTATTTGTATTAAGTTCCTCAGGCTCTAATACATCATCAATTGGCTCATCAACAATTTCATCAATTCCGTTATTAAAAGGATCATAACCTTCAAGAATATCGGATTTTAATCTCAATAAAATACAAGCAAACAGAATTACTCTGCCCGTAACATGGAGATTATTTTGTTTAAGCTCTATAGTTTTAGCAAAATATTTGTCTGCTAAATCAACGATATCAATATTCCACGGGTCAAGTTTATTTTTCTTGACCATTTCAAGTAAAATATCCATGCCATCAGTTTCTGTTTGCATTTTGGCAATTGTTGAACTGACTAAATCAAACTCAACGTCTTCCTTACTTGGTTGAGGTTTTGGTGCCAATGTTCCTATTATTATTTGGTTTTCTTCTTCTCTTATACTATTCGTCACTTAACTTTATCCCTGTAATTTTTGTAACTCCATTATTTCCTTGAGTAACTCCAATAGTCCTATTAGCTGATTCTATCATAGGTTTCTTGTGAGTAACTACTATAAATTGCGTATTTTTTGATTGTTTTTGTACCATTTTAGCTAATTTCGTAACATTTATGGTATCGAGCGAAGCATCAGGTTCATCCAAAGCATAAAAAGGTGCCGGAAGATATCTTTGTATAGCAAATACAAAAGCTAAAGCAGTAAGAGATTTTTCTCCTCCGCTTAATCCTGTGAGTTTTTTAGCTTCATCTTTATTCCTAAATTGAGCTTTAATTGTTAATCCCCCTGCTAAAGGATCTATCGTGTTTTCTAAAACAAGAGAACCTGTTCCGTCAAAAAGTTCAGCACAAATTTCTTTAAAATTATTATTTATTTTTTCATAAGCTTCAAGGAAGCTTTTTCTTTTCATTCCTTCATAGCCTTGCATTCTTTCCATTATTTCTTTTCTTTCATTGGAAAGAGTATCAATTTTTTCCTTTAATTCCTGCTGTCTTGTTGAAACATCGTCATACTCTTGAATAGCCATCATGTTTACATTACCTAAATCTTCTATTTTCTTTTCAATTTTGGCTATTGCTTTCATCAAATCTTCTGTTGATATATCAACCGGCTGAAGAGAAGCAACTTGATAACCTGCTTCAACTAATTCATTTCTTATAACGTCTAAATCTATTTCTAAATCTTTTCTTCTGCCTTTTAGAGCTTCTATATTTTCCTGTAACCTTTCAAGATTAGCTGTAAGATTACTTTTTTGATTTTGCAGTTCCAAAACCTCGTTTTGAACTTTATCTCTTTCTTCTTGGAGTTCTTTTAATTTTCCGTCGATTTCTTTTACTTTTTCAGAGAGTTCATCAATTTTTCCTTGTATTTGTTCAATTTGTTCCAAGTTTAATTTTTTATCTATGGCAAAATTTTTATTATCGTTAGTAAGTCTTTCGATTTGAGCATTTTGTGCTTCAATAGCTTGTTCTTTAAAGCTTATTTCATTTTTTATGTTATTAATATCACTATTTGCTTGAATTATATCGGAGTTATATTTTCTTATTTGGAAATCAATACTTTCCTTCAAATCATCCAGTTCTTTTAATTCATTTTCAGGAATAGATTCCTCAACTTCTTTTATTTCATTTTCAATTTTAGTGATTGCTTCTTGCTGCTTTACTTGATTTTTCTTTAAACTGTCTAATTTCTTTTTGTTTTCTTCGAGTTCAGGCGAATATACTTCTACAAAATTTTTCTTTTCTTCCAAAATATCTTTCGCTTTAGAAATTTCTGATGCCAAATTATTTTGAAGCATTTGTTTTTTATTCACTTCACTCATTGTGGAGGAATAATCTAGTCTTATTCTGTCTAATTTATCTTCAATTTCTTTTTTCCTTCTGTCTAATTTTTCGGCTCTGTCTTGGAAATCTCTTAATTTAGACAATGCTTTATCAAGTTCATTACTTTCGCTACTAGAAAATCTTATACGGTTTTGATTAATACTACCGCCTGTAATAGCAGCTGATTTTTCATACATTGTACCTTCTAAATCAACCATTCTGTACTTTCCGATAAGCTTTTGTGCAGTATTTCTATCTTCAACAACAAGCGTTTCCCCAAGAGAATGAAAGAAAGCATCTCTGTATGTTTCATCAAAATCAATTAAATTTATTGCAAAATCTATAACACCATTAATATTAGGAGCTTTTAAATTGTTTGGCGCTCTTTTTATTTTATTAAGAGGAAGAAACGTAGCACGACCTGCTCTTGCATTTTTCAATACATCAATACATATTCCTGCAACTTCTTCATCTTCGACAACAACAGATGCCATTCTTCCGCCCATTGCTATTTCAAGAGCTGTAGCATATTCTCCTTCCACTTTTCCAAGTTGAGCAAGCGGAGCGTGAACCCCATCTATATCAGCTTGCATAACACAATCAACAGCTTTGTTAATAAAATCATTTGCCATTTGCTGTTGTGCTTCAAGCTTTGAAACGGCACGATATGCAAGATTTATATTTGTATTTACTTCGTCGATAGAATTTTTTGTTTTATCTAAGTCCTCTCTTGCATTTTTTTGCATGATTTCATAATCTTTTAATGTTTTATTAAGTTCTTCTATTTCAACATCTACTTTATCTTTATCAATAAGTTTTTCTTCATTATTTTTATCAAAGTTATTGATTATATCATTTGCTGTATCAATATCTTGAGTTAATCTTCTGACGCTTTCTTCCAAAGGAATGATTTCTTTTAAAATATTGGTTTCTTCATCTTTTTTATCTTCAAGTTGTTTTCTTAAATCATTTCTTCTTTGCATATTTGAATCATTTTCATCGCTTGTTGCAGCTATTTTTTTGAAAACTTCATCCAGTTCTGCTTTTTCATGTTCAATATTTTTTTCTAAAGATTTGATTTCATCTTTTTTATTATCAATTCGGAGTTTTGCATCATCAATTTGTTCGTTTATCGTTATAATATTTTCTTTTGCATTTTCAATGGCTATTTTATTATTCTCAACTTGTTTATCAATTAATTCAATAGCATTCTTTTTGGTATTTATATCACTCTTTAAAGCTTCAATTTGACCTTTTGTTTTTAGTTGTTCATCCTCACCTTTTTGCTTAACTAATTCAGATAACTCTTGAAGTTTATTCTTTGTAATATCGAGTTGTTCTTGCGATTTATTTAATTCATTTTCTTTTTGTTTTTTATCTTTATTAGTTTCTAATATATTTTCATGTACTCTTTCTAAAGAATTTTTTATATCAAAATATTTAACGGTAGAAATTTGACTTTCATATTTTGTTTTTTCTTCTTTTAATTTTTGATATTTTAATGCTTCTTCCCTTTGACCTTTTAGTGATTCCAGGCGAATATTAACTTCTTCAAGAATAATGCCGGCATCTTTAACTCTGTTTTCAACAATATCGAGTTCTTTAGTTGCCTGTTCAATTTTTCTGTCAAAATCAGATACGCCAGCTATATCATCAATAATTTTTCTTCTGTTCCAAGGAGTATAACCTGTTATTTTGGTAACTTCACTCTGCATAACAACATTGTAACTATCAGGGGAAACATTGTATTTTAAAAGCTTTTCCAAGATTTCCATGTGAGAAGCAGCTTTACCGTCCAAATAATAAGAGCTTATATAGCCTTGATTGGTCTTTTTAATTCTTCTTTCTATTGCCATATCAGTATTGGTTTGTTCATCAGCAAAGGTTATTTTTACGGACGCATCATCTCTTTTGGTATAAGTACTTACAAAGTCGGACAAGCTGTCAGCTCTGATTTCTTTTTTTGTTGAAAAGCCAAGACAGAACAAAATACTATCAATAATATTACTTTTACCTGAACCATTCGGACCCGCAATACTTGTAAATCCGGGTAAAAAAGGTATAGTAACTTTATTGGCACAAGATTTAAAATTGTCTATTTCTAATTCTTTTATATACATACTCTACCCTGACACTCGTCCACTATTAGTAAACATTATTGCTGTAAATTTGTCAAAAACGTTAAGAAATTGTATTAATATCAATATTTTTATACAAATTTATATTCTCTTTTCCGATAAAATTTCTTTTTTTGCAAAATAAAATATTTTATTATGGAGCTTTTTTATTATACAAGTACTATTTTACTAATATTTTGTTTTTATTTTTTATATAAAGTTATGGAAATCAGAAACAGAAGTAATTATTTTATTGATTTGGCTCAAAAGTTTTCCGTTTCTGTTTGTATTCAAGACATTTCGCTTCTTTTAATTTCCGAAATAAAGAAAAAACTAAATGCCTCTGTCATTCTATTTAATGAATATACTTTTTCCGAAACAAGAACTATTGCACAACTGCCTACAAGAGATATTATTGAAAATATTGTTTTCCCTTCACATCAATTTTTGATATTAAAAAAATTTTTAGAAAAAGAAAACTCAACATATTTCTGCTCAAAAAATTTTCAAAACGAAGAAATAAATAATTATTTTCCAAAATTTAAACAGGAAAATTTTATTTTAATCCCTATATATGCTAATAACTATAAAATTTTAACCGTAGAAGTTTTTTTTGATAAAACTTTTTCAAAAAACGTTGATACTGATTTTTTGAATAGAATAACAGAAATGTATGTGAGTAATTATATAAAACTCGATTTTTGCTCTCAAAAACAGGAGGAATTAAAAAAAGAAGAACTTGTAACCGTTGTTATTGATAAAATTAAAAATATTTTTGATGAAGAATCAATGATGCATACTATTCTTCAAGAAGTTTCCGCTGCATTTAAAGCAGACAGATGTTATTTTATTACTTATTATAAAAACAGCGAAAGAATTCCGCATATACATAGTGAATACGTTCGCTCACCCTATGCAAAATCTATTATTTCAAAAGACTTAGATTATAAAGAATTATGGGAATTTTTTAAATCAATTAATATGACCGGCGGTGATTATATTTTTGAAAGAGTTGACGAATTTATAGAAGCAAACAATTTAAAAAATACTATTGCAGAAGATTTTTTAATGAAAGCTGAAATAAAATCTTATTATCCTTTTAAAATTTTTGAAGATGAAAAAAAGAGTTTTAATATGGTTATCCAATTTACACAGGATATAGGAATATTAAAAAAAGAAGATTTAAAGAAAATTGATTTATTAATAAAACAAATAAAAATAGCTCTTTATCAAGCAAAATTGTATACAAAACTCCTCCAAAACAGTGAGCGTGAAAAATTAATGATAGATTTAATCGGAATTTTGAGAAGTTCTCTTGATATAAATAATGTAATAAACGATTTTATAAACAAAATAGGTTATTATTTTAATGCAACAAGATGTATAGTACGAAAATTCAATGAAGAAACAAATAAATTCAGCGCATTTGAGGAAGCTTTTGAATATAAAAAGAATTTTTATACCACAGAAACTAAAAATACAAGCCTGTCTGATGATTTGGAAAAATTTTTGCTTCATAATGAAAAATTTCATGATGTTTTGAATATAAATTATAACGGTGAATTTTTTAAAGATGATTTTGAATATAAAAACTCAGTAATTAAATATTTTGAAGTTTATAAAATTAATAGTTTTTTAGCAGCTTTTATCAGACATAATAACAAACTGCTAGGATTTATTTCAATGCATTTTTCCGAAGAAAAAGAGTTCTCAAAAAACGATGAAGAATTCTTAAAAGCCATTGCTTTTCAGGTCGGTGCCGCTCTTTATCAATCAAACCTCTACACCGATATCATTAAAAAAGCCGAAAAAGAAAAACTTTTGAAAAATGTTCTTAATGATATAAGAAGCATTCAAGATAAACCACTATTACTTAATTATTTTGTAAGAAAATTGGTACATACAAAATGTGCTCTTGCTTGCATAATTTTTGACAAAACATCAGAATATATTTTTTTTGAAACGCAGCCTAATAACCAAAGAGAAATAGTTGATGAAATAAAAAAAACTGAATATAAAGCAACAGAACATTATAATATTTTTTATAATACAGATTTAAACCTGAATGAAGGAATAAAAACAGTTCTTTTTATAAAAGCAGAATTAAATATAAATATTGTACTGCTTTTTGATACAAAGAAAACGAAACAAGATATTGATTTTCAATTATTAGGTTCAATTATAGAATTATTAACAAATTCTTTAAAAATATTTGAAAATAATGAAAAGGTCAGTAATCTCAGAGAAACATTCCTTGCTACTTTATCTCATGATTTGCAAGTACCTCTTATCGCAGAGAGAAATGCTCTTGAATTTATATTGAAAAAACTTGAAACAAATGCAAAATTTGATTTCAAAGAGATAATAACAAACCTTTTGGACTCTAATATAAATTTAACCGAAATGTTAAAAACTCTGCTTGAAATATACAGAATTGAAGCAAAAAAAATTAATTTTGAAAAATCAGAAACCGATATTGCAAAAATTTTAGAAGAAATAGAATATGAATTTTATGAACTATTAAACAAAAAAAATATTATTATCGAAAAAAATATAACAGTTCAAGACAGTATAATTTTTGCAGACAAACTTGCTTTGAAAAACGCAATAAAAATCCTTATTAAGAATGCTATTTTGCATATAAATTATGAACGCAATATTAAAATCGTTTTATATAAAGAAAATAAAAATTTAATTCTGTGCATTTCTGTTGAGGGAAGCAGCTTGCCTAAAGAGATGGAAAAAATTATTTTTGAACGCAACAATATGTCCCAATATCTTGAACGTGAAATTGGAGAGGGCTTGCCTATCTATTTAGCGAAACTACTTATAGAAGGACAAAACGGAGAACTCTTTATTAAACACAATAGCGATAGAGATTTAACCTTTTGTATTGCGATATAAGAATTTGATTTAAATAAAATAAAAAACAAGATAAAGAACTCGAACCCGGATTTGTTAATAAATACCTCAAAGCTTGGAAAGAAGTAATGCTGAAAGTCAACAAATTAGGCTTAGACCGCTACCGCTACGAAAAATACGGCAGAACCCACTAACAGAACTAATGCAGCATATTATATATATTTAGCAGGTCAGCCTGAACTGTTTTCAAAAAGCAGACAAAAGTTCTCCCTCTCCTGCATTGTAGGAGAGGGTTAGGGTGAGGTTACAAATTTTTTAATTATTATTCATACCTCACCTGCAAAACTTATGTATTTGAATAAATCAAACGCAGTTTTGCAATCCTCTCCTATTCTTTAGGCGAGGCTAAAAAACTGATTGTTTTAGAATTAATATTAATTTTTACAAACTATCAAAATTTTATTATTTGAGGTTTAATATAATAGTTGGTTAGAAATATATAGCTGCATTCAAAAAAGGAGGTAACTAATGTATATTAACAAAATTACAAATTTCAACGGAAACTATGTTAATTCAATACAACCGAAAGGAACAAAGCAGCAGATGACAGATGAACAAGTAGTCAATAAAATAGAAGAAATAATACAAACTGAAATAAAAAAAGGAGAATTTTTGTATGGCGGCACAGGAGCTATTAAAAAAGCTGATGACTGGCTGAAAGATAAGGATATATATTATAATTATCTAATAAGAACAAATAATTCTCCTGAAAAACTGGAAGAACCACTTAAAACCTTTTTTTATAATAACAAAGATTTAACTATCACAAATCCAATAATAAAAACTTTTGAAAGTTATGATAAGTATGATAAGATTAACAGAACTATTTATATTGAAAAAAAAATTGAACCTTACAGAGATACATCTGTTGAAAGTAAATGGGAGGATGAAAACGGTGAATTTCATGATAGCAGTCCGATTGATTTAGCAGATTTTGGAACAAGAACAGTTCCTGTAGAATATATAGAACTCGCTTACAAAGATGTTGAAAAACTGGCTAAATTGGGTTATGGAGATGAACAATTTTTATGGAGTCTTAATCCTGCAAATAAAAATTCTATTCCATCTTGGCCTAATTTAAATTGGAAAATATTACCTTCCGGTAAACTCCTTTCATCATCAGAATTTTATTTTCGCAAACTTGGACCTTATGATAGTTCCGGTAAACTTGAAACACTGGAATCCTGGACTGCAAGTATAAAAGAATGGCTAAAACAAGAAAAAGATCCTAAAATAATAAAGGAATTACAAGAAGAGTTGAAGAAAAAAACTGAAAATTTTTATAAATTCAAAAAAGAACGAGACAAAGAACTCGAACCCGGATTTGTTGACAAGTATCTCAAAGCTTGGAAAGAAGAAATGCTGAAAGTTAACAAATTAGGCTTAGACCGTTACCGCTACGAAAAATACGGCAGGACCCACTAACAAAACTAATGCAGCATATTATATATATTTAGCAGGTCAGCCTGAACTGTTTTCCAAAAAGCAGACAAAAGTTCTACTCCCTCTCCTGCATTGTAGGAGAGGGTTGGGGTGAGGTTACAAATTTTTTAATTATTATTCATACCTCACCTGCAAAACTTATGCATTTGAATAAATCAAATGCAGTTTTGCTATCCTCTCCTATTCTTTAGGCGAGGCTAAAAAACTGATTGTTTTAGAATTAATATTAATTTTTACAAACTATCAAATTGTATAATTTTTCGTTTTTATTATATAGTTGAATTTAGTTTTAAAAGGAAATTTTTATGAATATTACAGCAGTTAATTCTATTTATTTTGGCAGATTTAAACTTCCTTCTTCAGATAAATCCCAAAATAATAAATTAGAACCGATTTACAGTAATAATGTCAAAGCAGAAAATTTATCAAATCCGGAAAGCAACCAAGAAACATTAGATTCCAGAAAAAAATTGATAAAAGATTATGAAAGAAAAATCTTTGAGTTGCAGGAAAGCCTTAGGTATGCAAGAAACGAAACGGAACATAGAAAAATTTGGATATCTATAATAGAATGTCAAGAAGAAATTAGAAAGCTTAAGCAATTATAAATATACTAAACATATATTTATCTAAAAAATTTCAACAGACTATTTTATTTTGAGATTTAATAAAAGGCAGAAAAATTAAGAGGCAATTATGAATATAAATAAAGTTAATAATATCAGTTTCGGTACAAACAATAAACCTCAACAGAAAAGAGTAAAAACCTATACAAAACAACAAGCACTTGACGCTCTTTTAGATGAATATAGAAGAGTAGATAATAGCATTAAACTGTATAATAAAGAATGTGATGAATATCTTGACAGTATTCCGGAAAGTGAATTTGAAAAGAAAGCAAGCCCCGAAATAGATAATTGGCTCAGATATTTTCCTATTATAAGAGAAACTGAAATTAAAAAAGCATATATAGAAGATGCTATGAGTAAAATTTCAAAACTTCCTGATACTCCGAATTTAAGATTTCAATTAAAATTAGGCAGATAAATGTAATTAATATCTTATCTGCCAAAATTTTTCAATAAAAAATTTTTCTATTAAAATAAATTTACAACAGATAAAATTATTTTTGTTATATAATTTTATGGATAGTTAGAGAAAATAAAGATAGGAAAGAAAAAATGAGTTGTGAAAATTGTTCGGAAGAAATTAGAGAAATGTGTTGCGTTGCAAAAGGCGCAAAACACAATCCTGCTCCAATTCCGCAAGAAGGTAATTGGACTTATGTAAAAGAAATAAAAGATATTTCCGGTTTAACACATGGTGTAGGCTGGTGCGCTCCTCAACAAGGTGCTTGCAAACTTACTCTTAATGTTAAAAACGGCATTATTGAAGAAGCTCTTGTTGAAACATTAGGTTGTTCGGGAATGACTCACTCCGCTGCTATGGCTGGTGAAATATTAGTAGGAAAAACTATTTTGGAAGCTCTTAATTCCGATTTGGTTTGTGATGCTATTAATACTGCTATGAGAGAATTATTCTTGCAAATTGTTTACGGACGTTCGCAAACAGCATTCTCAGACAACGGTTTGCCTATTGGTGCAGGTCTTGAAGATTTGGGTAAAGGCTTACGTTCACAAGTAGGTACAATATATTCTACAAAAGTAAAAGGTCCGAGATATTTGGAATTGTCAGAAGGCTACATCCTTGAATTAGGACTTGATGCAAATGATGAAATCATCGGCTACAAGTTTGTTCACTTGGGTAAAATGATGGAAGCCATCAGAAAAGGTACAAATGCTCAAGAAGCATTTGAAAGTAATATCAAAACCTATGGTCGTTTTGATGATGCAGTTAAGAAAATTGACCCAAGGAAGGAGTAGTTATCATGACAGTAAAATTTGAAGGACAAGACAGACGTCAAGCAAAATTAGATAAAGTTATGCAAGAATATGGCATAAAATCATTAGAAGATGCCAGAGATATATGTTTAGCAAAGAAAATTGATGTTGATGCTATTGTAAAAGGTATTCAGCCTATTGCTTTTGAAAATGCAAGCTGGGCTTATACCCTTGGTGCTGCAATTGCTATTAAAAAAGGTATTACAAATGCAGCTGATGCAGCTGAAGCTATTGGCTTGGGCTTACAAGCATTCTGCGTACCCGGTTCTGTCGGTGACCAAAGAAAAGTTGGTTTAGGTCACGGAAATTTGGCAGCTATGCTTCTTAGAGAAGAAACTAAATGCTTCTGCTTCTTAGCAGGACATGAATCATTTGCCGCCGCAGAAGGTGCAATAGGTATTGCAAGAAATGCAAACAAAGTAAGAAAAGAACCTTTGAGAGTTATTCTTAACGGCTTAGGTAAAGATGCTGCTTATATTATTTCCAGAATTAACGGATTTACAAGTGTTGAAACAAAATATGATTATGCAACAGGAAAATTAACTATTGTTAGCGAAAAAGCTTTTTCTAACGGAGAAAGAGCTAAAGTTAAAGTTTACGGTGCTGATGATGTTTCAGAAGGTGTTGCAATAATGATTCATGAAGGTGTTGATGTTTCTATCACAGGAAATTCAACTAACCCGACTCGTTTCCAACATCCGGTTGCAGGTACTTACAAAAAATGGGCTATTGAAAACGGTAAAAAATACTTCTCAGTAGCTTCAGGCGGTGGTACAGGAAGAACTCTTCACCCTGATAACATGGCAGCAGGCCCTGCAAGTTATGGTATGACTGATACTATGGGAAGAATGCACTCTGATGCACAATTTGCAGGTTCTTCTTCAGTTCCGGCTCACGTTGAAATGATGGGTGTAATCGGTATGGGTAATAATCCGATGGTTGGTGCTACAGTTGCAGTAGCTGTTGCTGTTGCAAACGCATAATTAATAGAAAATAATTATAAAAAAAGAGGATGACTAAAATCATCCTCTTTTTTAATTCTAAAAATATCAAAAAAATTTTTTATCTGCGTTTTAATAAATATCAAAGACTAATTTAAATTAAGTAAACTATAAAGGAAAGAGGTCTGTATTATGATGATTACAAGAATAACCGGATTTAATTACGCAAGGAAAACACAAAGTTTTTCTTCTAATTCAAAAACAAAAGAAGAAAGACTCGAAAAATTAAATAGTGAATTAAAAAAAGTCAATGCTAAGCTTGAAGATTTAGAAAGAATTAATGAAACAAAAAGTCCTGAATATAATAATTTACTAAATGAAATGAAAGCTTTGCATAAACAAATAGCAGCAGTATCAGCAGGTTTTTAGAACATCTTATTTTGATATATTCTGATTAAAAGATTCCGTGTCAATATTATCTACAATATTAAGAAAAGTATCAACAATCTGAGGATCAAGCTGAGAACCGGCACAATTTTTCAATTCATTCTTGGCGGAATTTATATCCAAAGGTTGTCTATACGCTCTGGTAGACAACATAGCATCAAAAGTATCAGCCAAAGCAATTATTCTTGCACCGATAGGTATTTCTTCTCCTCTTAATTTGTTTGGATAACCGCTGCCATCAAATCTTTCATGATGATATTTAACAATATCAACGATTGAGTTCAGTTGTTTTATATTTTCCAATATTTTCATACCATAGTCGATATGTCTTTTTACCTCCATGTATTCATTTTCGGTAAGCGGAGCATTCTTTTGCAATATTGTTTCCGGTACTCCTATCATTCCTATATCATGAAGCAATCCTGCTATCTCAATTTTACTTATTTCTATTTCTGACAAATTTAAAGCTTTTGCAAGATTAACTGCATAACAGCAAACTCTGCTGCTTCTGCCTGCCGTAAATTTATCTTTTGCATCAAGAGCTTCTACAATTACGCTGATTGTACCTGAAAATAAATCCTTAAAATCTTCGATTAGTCTTTGATTATCCTTAGATAATTTTTTAGCTTCAAATGCTTTTTGAATGGTTAAAATCAATTCCTCAGGAGTCCAAGGTTTCTTTACATAGCGGAAGATTTTTCCTGTATTAATAGCATCAACCAAAATAGGTACTTCACTGTATGCGGTAATTAATATTCTTATCATATCTGGATAATGCAAATTGGTATATTGCAAAAGCTCAACTCCTGACATATCAGGCATTCTGTGATCAGATATAATCATATCAAATGTACCATGAATTTTTAAAATATCTATAGCTTCAAGAGGACCGTTTGCTATGGTAATTTCATACTCTTTTCTTAAAGTTCTTCTTAATAGTTGTAAATTATCAGGCTCGTCATCAACAGCTAATATTGTATATTTCATTCTTCAATATGCCCTTTCTTTTTTAATCCGTCATAGGGTAAAATGACGGTGAATTTCGTTCCTTTACCCAATTCACTTTCAACTTCAATTTTTCCGCCATGTGAATCAATAATTTTATAACTTATAGACATACCTAAACCTGTTCCTTCTCCGACACCTTTTGTTGTAAAGAACGGTTCAAATATTTTTTCTAAATTTTCTTTGGCAATACCTTTTCCATTATCTTCTATCTCAATGTATAAAATATTATTTTTGCTGTATGTTCTTATATATATATCACCGGAATCACCTATAGCAAAAATAGCGTTATCAATAATATTCATTAAAACTTGATTAAGCTGTCCTCCATAACAATCTATTGGTTGTACTGCAGTGTATTCCTTATGGATTGTTGCCTTATTTTTATATTTATTATAAAGAATATTTAAAGTTGTATCTATTTCTTTATTAATATCAACAGCATTGATAATCATTTTATCTGTTCTTGAAAAGTTCTTTAAATCCATAACTATATTTTTGGTTCTGATTGTACCTTCCTGACAGCTTCTTATTAAATCAGGTAAATCCTCTTTTATATAACTATATTCTTTTTCTTCCAAAAGTTTGCTAATTTCATTTTGATTTTTTTCCGGTAATAATTTTACTAATTCATTATATTTATCAATAATTTCAATTAAATCTTTAGAATAATTTGTTAAATGTGTAAGATTACCGTGAATAAAGTTTATCGGATTATTTATTTCATGAGTAATACCTGAAACCAATTCACCAAGAGAGCGCATTTTTTCACCATGTACCATCATGCTTTGAGCTTCCTGTAAATCTTTATAAGCTTTTTCCAACTCATCATTTTTCTTTGATATTTCTAAAGTTCTCTCTTTTATTCTTTCTTCTAAAATTGAGTGGGTTTTTGCAATAATTTCTGCCATTTCATTAAAAGCGTTAACTAAAATATCAAGCTCGCTTAAATTTGTCAAAGGCATTTTAAAATCAAAATTTCCTTTTGCAAATATTTGTACACCTTGTGTTAATTTTTTAATAGGTTTATTAATTATTCTTACCATTAATAATGCTACAAGAGAAAATAGAAGCATTAATATAAGAGTAATTTGTATTGCTTTTGGAATAATTGATTCTATATAATAAGGTACACCTGATTCTAAATTTGATGCGATAACAACTTTGTGTCCCTCCCACAAGTTTGCCTGAATAGTTTCAAGTTTTATACCGTGCAAATAAGAACTTATATTTTTATAATAATCTAAAAAAGCATCGGAATTCATCTCTTTTCCGATAACATCCTTAACGGATGCCCAAACAATTTTGTTTTGATTTTTATTATCATATATAACAACATAATTTATCAAATTGTTATCACAAAGTTTTTTTGATATTTCTTCTAAAACATCAAAGTTATTGTTTTTTAAAGATTCTTTAGCACTGCTTAAAATGATAGTTGAAATTGTTTGATTTGTATAAACTTTTTCATTTATAGTTTGTTCTTTTAATTGATTTATAACAAAGAAATAAAAACCTGTCAGACAAATTACCGCAATAAGCATTACTATATTAAGCAGAATTAAAAACAAGCTGCCTAAACTAAATGATTTTGATTTTAAGGTTTTTTGTATATTTTTTTCCATTATTTTTATGTACTTTGTTCTGAATCGTTACTTGAATTGTTAATATCATCAAAACCTATCTCATTAAGCACCACATCATCTGATTGTTCGATAAAACTATGAGAAGAAGCTACTTGAGAAGGTTCTAATAATAAATCTTCTATAAATTTTTGCTGTTCTATATTACTCAATATATCAGTATCAGCACATGATCTTGCTAAAATTTTTGCTATAAGAATACCCAAAAAGTAAGAAACAATACAGGCAGGAGTGCCTATTTTAAGCAATTTAAATAATACGGAAATATCTATTGATTGGTCTGAAATAAATATTACCATTCCAATTATAAGTAAAGTAAGAGAACTTAACAAAAGTCCAAGACGACTACTCATATTACCTCTGCTTTGATTGTTTTGCTTTTATGTCAAGAGCTGCATTATGTGCAAGTATATACATTGCACAAGATTTAAAGGCTTTTACATACCAAGCACAATCTTCTTCTTGACAAAGTACATTATAATTGTTATCTGTTGAACTCATTAACGGACATTTCATAATTACGAAAACTCCACTCTTCTCATATCCATAAGAATTATAACAATATTTTGTACTATGCACAAGTAAAAATTCAAGTATTTTGTTTAAATAAATATTTTTTTATGCTATTCTGACCTTATCAATTACTTAAAAAGGTATATTTAAAATGAAGGAATCAATAGAAAAGGGACTAAAACTATTCAAAGAAAAGAATTTTAAGGAAGCAATCGATTGTTTTCAATCAGTTATAGAAAAAGGAGAAGCGGATTTTACTATATATAATAACATTGCGACTTCTTATTTTGAATTGCAAAATTATGAAAAAGCAATAGAATTTTTTGAAAAAGCTTTGCAAAAAAATTTAAAATCGCCTGATATATATATGAATTTAGCTTCTGTATATCATAAATTGAATGATTTAAACAGTGCAATAAATGTCTTAGAAAACGGTAATGCTGTTTTACCCGATGATTTGAATATAAGACAGATGAAGGCAGATTTATTATTAGAGGATTTACAATATGATAATGCAATGCAGGAGCTTGAATTTATTTTGGATAAAAATCCGAATGATATTGATGCAAATTATGATATTGCCAAAATTTATTTTGATACAGGATTTTATGAAAGTGCTATAAATCATTATGAAAGAGTGCTTGATGAAAAAGAGAATTCTGCAGATATTCATTATGCTATTGCACAAGCATACAGTGCAAATGATGATATAGATAAAGCTATATTTCATCTGTTTAGCGTTATCAGTATAAATCAAGCTTATTATCCGGCTTATAAAAAATTGGGAGTTATGCTTCTTGCCAAAGGAGAAAAAGAAGAAGCAAAAGAATATTTTGAAAAATATGTAAAATTTGATTTACCAAAAGAAGAAATAGAAGAAATAAAAAAAATAATTAACAGATAGTATGCAAAAAATTTTGAGCATGTATAATAAAGTTAATTACGGACGCATTAAAAAACAATAGGAGTCAAAAATGGAAAATACAGTTAAAATCGAAGCAAGAGAAGAAGGTAAAAACCCCCGTCAATTAAGGGAAGAAGGTTTTTTACCCGCTACAATATATGCAAAAGGTAAAGAATCTTTATCTGTTCAAATGAATAAACGTGATTTTATCAATGTTTATAAAAGAGTAAAAGATGGTACTTATGAACTGGTTATGGGCAGTAAAAAATATAATGCCGTTATCCAAAATTTACAAGTTGAAGCAAGTACTCAAAAAGAATTAAATGTTGAATTTAAAGCTGTTTAAATCATTGTAAAATTAATAAAATAAGAGGTTGTCTTTTTAGGCAGCCTTTTTGTGTTTTGTGATTATATAATTATTTTTTCATATCAATTAGTATTTTTACTGTTTTACAAAGCAAACTCACAGACCATTTCAATATTAATATGCCGCCCAAAATACCTACAATTGAATCAAAATAAATTAGATTGAAGTACTTGCCAATGAAAAGAGCAATTATCGCAAGAACGGATGTTAATACATCTGCCAAAATATGATAATAAGCTGCTTTAAAATTATAATCTTCACTATATTCTTTTTGATAATGATTTTTATGTGAATGATTATTTTCCATAATAAAAATACAGATACTGTTTACAATGAGTCCTATTACGGCAACAAGAATTGCTTCATTAAAATGTATAGTTAAAGGATTTATCAAGCGCTTGATTGCTTCAATAATAATCCAAATACCTGTTAAACCTAAGAAAATAGCACTGGTATAGGCGGCAAGGGTTCCTATCTTATCACTCCCATTTGGAAAGAATGATGAATTTTTAAATTTTCTTATAAGAACATAAGCAATGTAAGTTAAGCTTAAAGCAAGTGCGTGTGTACCCATGTGATAACCGTCAGCAAGAAGTGCCATTGAGTGAGTAATGTATCCGTAAGCAATTTCAGCAACCATTGTAATAACAGTAAATACAATTATAATTAAAGTCTTTTTTTCATTTTCATTAGTTACTTCATGAGTATGTCTATCTTTCATAACTTCGTCCCGACAGGCTAAAAGACAAGATGATATTATCATATTCAAACAAATTATACAAGTTTAGTAAACTGTGCTTTTTTTAATTTATTATTAATTTTTTAAATTTATAAAAAATTCTTCCACTAAAAAAAATATATGTTATAATAATAATAAGAGGTAAGTTTAATAAGATGATGAAAAGGTTTTCCCCACTTGAATTAGTAGGTAAGGCAGCATTAGATTTTGATATATTTGATGCAAAAGGAAAAGTTTTGTATGCCGCAGGAACAAAGCTTAATCCTAATCTGATTATGAAGATGAATCAGCAACAGCTTTTTGCTGAACCAAAAGAGGAAAAAGCAAGATTTCTTGATGATGAATATGAGTTATCCGGAAATCCTGAAATTAAATCAATAATTTCTGATGATATAGCTGAAGGTTTGATAGAAAATACAAAGAAAATTTTATATGCGGTTTTTGACCAAAAAACTCCGGAAATATCTGTTTGTGAAGAAACAAGAGATATTATATTAAATGAAGTATCAGACAAATTAGAAAAAGCTGACTGCATTGGCAGATTAAGAATTTATGACCATTATACATATTCTCATACAGTAAACGTTTCTGCTATGGCATCAGCTCTGGGAATGATGTTATCTTTTGATGAAAATTCGCTCAAAGATTTAGCGTTAGGAGCTTTATTACATGATATCGGTAAAATGAAAGTATCTAAACTTGTTTTGAACAAACCTGATAAATTGACTGATGAAGAGTATGCAGAAATGAAAAACCATACAATATATGGTTATCAAACAATTAAAAATGATTTGCAATTAAAAGAAGATATTGCATTGGTTGCTCTTCAACATCAGGAAAAATACGGAGGAACAGGATATCCTAACGGATTAAAAGGTAAAGAAATTCATTTGTATGCTCAAGTTACTTCTATTTGTGATGTATATGATGCTCTGGTTTCGGAAAGAGTTTATAAAAAACCAATTCAAAGTCATGAAGCAATCAGATTAATGATGGCAGAAGGAAGCCAATCATTTAATCCGTTTATGTTATATAAATTTATTTATTTAGCAAATTATCGTGATACTTCGACTTTAATTACTTCAGAAAGTAAATTAACAAAAGAACAATCTGAACAGATGGATAGCACAACATAAATTCGGTAATTTATATGAAATATGATTTATTAGTTATTGGAGGAGGGTTAGCAGGTTGCAGCGCAGCCATAAATTCTGCTAAGCTTGGCTTAAAAACTCTTATTGTTGAAAGGAATTCTTTCTTAGGTGGTAGTGCAACTGGCGCACTTGTTTTTCCAATGATGAAAAATATTCAAAATTCTTTATCGTATAAAAATTTAATGAATTATCTGGGTGAAAATGCTTTTACATTTAAAGACGGTAATATAGGCTGGTTTAATCCTGAAATTTTAAAATGTAAACTTGATGAATTATGTAAAAAAAACGGAGTTGATATTCTGTTTGATACGATTGTTACAGGATGTAAAAAAGAAAAAAATAAGATTTTATCAATAGAAAGTTTTTCTTATGGGCAGAAGGAGGAAATAATCGCAGATTATTATTTAGATGCATCGGGCAATGCTGATTTTGCATACATTGCAGGTGCTAAAATGCTTGAGAGTAGAGATTTTCAAGCTTTAACCCTCAGATTTATTATGGCAAATATTAATATTGAAAAATTTGCTGATTTTTTGGAAAAAATTGATCCGGATAGCGAACTGTCTCCCATAGACAGAGTCTCGGAACAAATCCATCTTTCCTGTGCGTATACATCAGATAATGATTGTTGGAAATTAAAACCTATATTTGAGCAAGCAATTCAAAACGGTGATTTATCGGAAGAAAACGGAGAATATTTTCAAATATTCACTATTCCCAATCAAATTGGTGCAATAGGATTTAATTGTCCGAGAATTTATGCTGATAAAAAACTTAATCCAACAAATAATCAAGATACTTCTTATGCTCTTGTTCAGGGTAGAAAACAAATTCTTGAGATAGCAAATTTTGTAAAAAAATATTTTATCGGATTTGAGAATGCATATATTTCTCAAATTGCACCAATGCTCGGTATAAGAAATTCAAGGCAGATTGAAGGAAAATATATTTTGAATGAAGAGGATATCTTGACTTCTAAAAAAAGTAATAACGAAGCTTTTAGCTCAAACTATCCTATTGATGTTCATTCTTATCAAAAAAACGGCGGAAAATTAATATTCGCATCAAAAGATGATTATTATTCGGCTCCTATTGAAATTATGCAATCCGTTAGTTATGAAAATCTTTTTGCCGCAGGCAGATGTATTAGTGCAACATATCTTGCACAAGCATCTTTAAGGATTATGCCCAATTGCATAACCATGGGTGAAAATATTGCAAAACATATTGCAAATTTAAAAAAGTTTAGTTAGATATGTTTAAATATTTTATTTTACATTTGTATCTTGTGACTTTTGAAACATTACTATATCCCAAAGGGAAATACCTTTACTGAGTAATAGTTGTTCTACTTCCGGTTTAATTAAATCATTTGCTGTTAAACCGTAGATTTTAAGAGTTTCTTTGATTTTATTATTTATAACATTTTTATCAAGGACTACATCTGTAACTTTGGAATCTATTGTGCCATTATTATCCCAATCATAATAATCCGCATCGTTCGCACTGATAAGAGTTGCTGTTTTTATTTGAAACTTTGAATCCATATATTTAAAGACACAAACGTTTCCTAATTTTTTTCCGTTTGAATCATAATATATTGTTTGTACTTTGTTATTGTTTTTGTCTAAACTTTCTTTTTTCGTTTTTGTTTTGTCAGCATTACCAAAAGATATTTGTATCTGTTTTTCAACAGTTTGTTTTTTATCTTCAGGAAGATTAAAGTACTCTTTTTTACTCCTTACTACGTACTGTGTATCCACATTAAAATCACCCATTTTAATAACTCCTTTCACTAAATAAATTATAAATTCATATATTTATAGAAAAACATTTTTAATCAATAAATTTTGTATTTTTAAATACCTGTTTTACAAAAATTAACAAATATGCTACGGGTGAATTTTTTGATACGCAAATTGGGATTAGTTTATATTATATTTTCTTTAATAGCTTTCACTGCTGCTTGAACTCTGTCATCTACACACAACTTTTGCAGTATGTTACATACGTGCGCCTTTGCTGTATGAACACTAACAATAAGTTCATCTGCAATCTCTGTATTACTTTTACCGAGAACAAGAAGTTTTAGTACTTCATACTCTCTTTCAGTAAGCCGTGATAAATTCTTATTTTTAGAACCTTGAGAAAATCGTCCTTGTCGTTGAAACATAGAAAGCGCAATTTTAGCAATTTGCGGATCAAGCCACATTGCACCCTCATTTACCTCATAAATTACTTTGGTCAATAATTCGGGTGAAATATCTTTTAAACAGTACGCTTGTGCTCCTGAACCAAGTGTAGTTAATACTTCATTATCAAATGAATGGGATGTCAGTGCAATAATTTTAGCTTGGGGATTTATTTCTCTAATTTTTCCTGTTGCTTCTATTCCGTTCATACCGGGCAATCCTAAGTCCATTATAACTATATCAGGATTTAATGACTTAAAAAGATTTAATCCTTCTTCTGCATGATCAGCTTCTCCAACAACTCTAATTATTTCGGATTTTTCTAAAAAATACTTTAATCCCAACCTTGTTAATTTGTAATCTTCAATCATTAATAAATTTATTGTTTTCAATTCTACTGTCATATAGTACCTCTCTTTTATTATCTATATAAAAACATATAAATTTTATTTAGATATTACCCAAGGAGGTAATATTTAAGAACTATGTGTAAACTTGTAGTGTAATAAAAATTAAAAAAGAAGATGACTTTTTAGCCATCTTCTTTAACAAAAAATTATTAAATTGTAATATTCAATTATACACTGGTAACTTCTTCTTCGGTTTCGTCTGTTTCTTTTGCTTTTTCATCCATTGTTCTTATGGATTCAGCTTTGTGCTTACCTTTGATAAGTTTGTCCTTGTACTTTTGAACTTGACGATTTAATTTGTCTGCAAGTAAATCAATGCTGGCATACATAGATTCTGCTTTTTCTTCAATGTGAATTCTTGCACCTGCGATATTGCATTTAACTTCTGCAATATGACTGTCGGCAACACTAGGATTTTTAATCACTGTAAGAATAACTTCAAAATCTAAAATTTGGTCATAGTGTTCAACAACTTTTCCCATTTTTTCTTTGACGTAAGCCTTAATAGCCGGTGTAATTTCAATGTTTCTTCCGTTGACTATTATTTGCATTTATTTCTCCTTTAATGTCCACAAAGTATATTATACCTCATTTACCATTTTTTTTAAAGAGTAAAAACAATTATTTAACAAAAATTTAATATGTAAATATTTAAAATTTTTAGAGTTGTATTTGTTTTGAACAATGTTTTTCCATTGAGAATATACGATAAATTGTTTCTAAAATTTCCTTAATATCCTTCTACTCTAAATTTTCTTTCAATTATTTTGGGATTAACATAGAAAGGTTTTAGTTTATTAGGAATTTTTTGCCATTTTTTCTTTTCAATATTTTCTTCTCTGTCCAGTTTTCTTAATTCATTTATTAAAGTTCTATATTTATCAAAATGTTCTTTTCCATCATGCTGTCTTTCAAAGAAATGTTTAAAATTACCATTATTATTTTTTATTTCATATCCTGTTATTTCCTTCTCTCCGCAATAAAAATATTCTTTGCCGTTATCTAATATATTTGGCACAGTTCTTTCTACAATTTCAACAGTTGTAATACTGCCATATTTTTTTGGAAACAGTTTTTTGATTTCTGCAATAATTCTGTCATATTCATCAAGAGATATATGTCTTCTACTGTTAGGCAAACTTTGTATATGTAATCGTTTTAAGGTCATTTCATCTTCCAGTTTTGGACCGATGTTTATTCCAAATGTTGTTTTTGCAAAATTAATTCTTGAAATATTCATAAAAAGCTTTCTTAAAAATATATGTTTCATTTAATATAAGAGTTCTAAAATAAAAATTTGCTATTTCTCACAAAAATTAATATTTGATGTAAAATAAAATCAATAATTTATTTTAGAGGTAATTATGATAGATAAAACAGTCGGTATTGTTGAAACTAATTATTTTAATATTAATGAGGAAATTACTCTCGAATCAGGTGAAACATTATCCGATATTACTGTTGCTTATGAAACTTATGGCAGATTATCAAGAAATAAAGATAATGCTATTCTTGTTTTGCATGCCTTGACAGGTGATGCACATGCAGCAGGTTATCATAAAGAAACAGATATAAAACCCGGATGGTGGAATGATATGATAGGTCCGGGGAAAGCGTTTGATACGGATAAATATTTTGTAATAAGTTCAAATTCTCTTGGCGGTTGTAAAGGAACAACAGGCCCTTCTTCAATTAATCCAAAGACAGGGAAACCTTACGGGATTGATTTCCCTGTTATTACAATGGAAGATATCGTAACCGTTCAGAAAAAGCTTGTTGATTATCTGGGAGTAAAAAAACTTTTATGTGTTGCAGGCGGTTCAATGGGTGGTATGCAGGCTCAGCAATGGGCTATCTCTTATCCTGATTTCGTTCAGTCTGTTATTCTTATTGCTACAACCAGCAAGCTCTCTGCTCAAGGTATTGCTTTTAATGCTGTAGGCAGAAATGCTATTATTTCTGACAGTAATTGGAATAACGGAGATTATTACGACAAAGAAAAAAAACCCGATCACGGTCTTTCTATTGCTAGAATGGTCGGACACATTACTTACTTGTGCGAGGAAGCTATGCACAAAAAGTTTGGCAGAAAACTTCAAAATAAACAAAAACCTGATTTTACTATGGATATTGATTTCCAAGTCGAAAGTTATCTTCAACATCAAGGTGAAATTTTTGTAGACCGATTTGATGCAAACAGCTATCTTTATATTACAAAAGCTGTTGATTATTTTGATTTGTCTGAAAAATACGGTTCTTTGCAAGAAGCTTTCAAAAATACTTCAGCAAAATTTTTAGTAATCTCTTTTACTTCTGACTGGTTATTTCCAACTTCTCAGTCTAAAGAAATTGTTAATGCACTTATGCATAATAATAAAGATGTTTCGTTTTGTGAGATAGATTCACCTTGCGGGCATGATGCTTTCTTGTTAGAGTATAAAACACAAACTAATATTATAAAAAGCTTTTTAAAGGATTTGAATAATGAAGGAACACTATCTTAAATCAAAAGGTTTGCATTTAAATTATGAAATAATTAGTGAAATGATAGAAGAGAATTCACATGTTCTTGATTTGGGTTGCGGTAACGGAGAGCTTTTAAAACGACTTAAAACAAAGAAAAATGTAAAAGGTATCGGTATAGAAATTAATCAGGATGAGGTTATAGCTTCCATAGAAAAGGGATTATCCGTTGTTCAAGGAGATATTGATACCGGTTTAAAAGAATTTAAAGATAAATCTTATGATTATGTAATTTTAAATCAAACTTTGCAAACTACTCATAATCCTGAACTTGTGCTTAAAGAAATGCTAAGAGTAGGTAAAAAATGTGTAGTTAGTTTCCCGAATTTTGCATATTGGAGAGTAAGGTTTCATTTGTTTTTTAAAGGAGAAATGCCAAAATCAAGAATTTTACCATTTGAATGGTATAATACTCCAAATATTCACCTCTTGACCGTAAATGATTTCTTTGATTTTGCTAAAAAACATAATATTAGAATTTTAAAGTCTATTTATATGAGTAAAGCTCAAATAAAAAAATTCCCTCTAACTAAAACTTTACCAAATCTTTTGGCAGAGGAAGTTATTTTTGTTATTTCAAAAGAAAAGAATTAATTATATAATATTTGAGAAATTTTACTTGACGAAAAGTTTTATTCTTGTTAGTGTATTTATAGTCAAGGCAAGTTGGCAGATTGAAATTTAAATATGCGTCTGTAGCTCAGTCGGTAGAGCAATCCCCTTTTAAGGGAGAGGTCGCGCGTTCGAATCGCGCCAGACGCACCATCTTTTAAAAAGACTCCAAAAAGGGTCTTTTTTTTATTGAAAAGTTTATTTGTTGATGTAAGCGCGATTTCGACCGCTCTGATTTTTTCTGTCGGAAAAAATCAGGCGTTAGCTCCGCATACAGGCTTGTTTCGTTCGAGCTTCAGGCTCTCACGAACAAGCTTTGCAGAATCGCGCCAGACGCACCATCTTTTAAAAAGACTCCAAAAAGGGTCTTTTTTTATTGAAAAGTTTGTTTGTTGATGTAAGTTTTAGTTAACCAAAACATATCCTATTTTGTATTGCACTGGGTTTTTTCTGCAATATAATTTTTTAAAGCTATTGACAATTGGTCAGGACAGCTCGTAGGTTTATCGCCGCATTTAATACCTTCTAAGCGTTTAATTATTTCTTCTATCGGGGCACCCTTAATAAGTGCTTTAACTGCTTGAAGATTTCCGTGACATCCTCCGACAAATTCAGCATCAACAATAATGTTATCTACAACAGCAATAAACATCATTTGGCAGCAAGTACCTTTTGTTTTGTATTGAATAATATCTGGTTTAATATTTTCTTCCATTAGCTTTTCCTTTCAAAGGTAATAATTCCCTTAAACATATTGTATCAATAATTACATTATATGTACATAATCTAAAAATATGTTATAATTGTTTTATGTAAGGAGTGCATAAATATGGTACTTGACGGATTATCAAATACTCAGGGTAAATATATTCCACCGACTACGCTTGAAACTCATACACAGTTAAAAGCAAAGTCTAAAGAATCCGCTCAAAGATATTTGAAAGAGGTGGAGGATTCTCATTTATTTAAAAAAGTTGATCCTGATGAAAAGAGGGAGAAAAAGAAAAAGTATGCTTTAACTTTAGAGCATGCAAAAGAACTCCTCCAAGACGAAGATGATAATCATGAACTTGAATTGGTTCTTGGTGAAGCCGAAGATGAAGAAGTTAAACTAAATTATTCTATAAAATTTAATAAAGAAAAAAAAGTTGTTGAGATAACAAACAATTCAAACAGTGATGTAGTAGAAACTATTTCACCAGAGGAACTTTTAAATGTATTAACAAAAGCAAAAAGTATAAGCGGAATTTTTGTTGACAGAAAAGTTTAAAAATCATCTTTTTAGTGTATAAAGTTTTTATATTTTGTGTCGATATATTATTATATGGGATAGTAAAAGGATAAAGCATGAACCCTTATGATCAGTACAAAAAAAATGCAGTATTAACAGCCTCTCCTGAGAGAATTTTAATTATGCTTTACGACGGAGCAATAAATTTTCTTAATGTTGCTAAACGTGCTATTGAGGAAAAACAAATAGAATTAGCTCATAATAATATTGTTAAGGCTCAAAAAATTCTTCAGGAATTTATGAATACTTTAGATATGGATGCTAATAAAGAAGTTGCCGAAAATCTTTTAAGATTGTATGATTATTTGTACCATACTCTTGTGCAGGCTAATATTAAAAAGGATATTTCTAAAGTAGATGAAGTTATAGAGCATTTGAGAGTTTTGAAAGAAACATGGGAACAAGCAATAAGAATTTCCGCAAAAGAATCCGGCGGTGAAGAAATGTTTGATGATGATGATAATGATAATGGGAGCGCATAAACTTTAAATGAATTTTCAAGAATATTTAGCGAAATTTGAAGAAATTTTGGAAAGAACGGAAGAAATAGAAAAAGCTAATAACGGGCATAATAACAAAATTTATGAAGAAGCTTTTAACAGAAGGAAAATTTTATTGGAAGAGCTTGTTAAAATCGAGATTGATTTTGAAATTACTCCTGAGCAGGTTGAACAGCTAAAAAAAATCAAAAAAGAAATCCAAAAAAAGAATGAAGCAATAATAAGAATGATGAAAGTAAAGCAAGCAGGAATAAAACAAGAACTTCTGAGTACAAAACAGGAAACTAAAATTATAGATGCATACAAATGCCCTGTTGATATTAATACAAGCGTTTTTGATATAAAAGAAGACTAAAATAAGTAAATATTTTTATTTTTCTACACATATTTTACACATATTATCTAATTTGATAATATTTTTGTATGAAAAATATGAGGGTTGAAATTGGGATGAAGAAAATTCTGAAAATATTAGGCTTAATTTTATTAGGTCTTTTTATAATAGTTGAAATTGCTTTTGTATTTGTTTTGCCAAACGTTATTAATTTGGCAAACTACAAAGAAGATATACAAACAATTGTAAAAGAGCAGGCAAAACTTGATTTGGATTATAAGAATGCAAAAATTATTACTACTCCACTTTTTGGTATCGGTGTAAAATTGAAGGATGTTACGATAAAACTCCCCGACAGGTCTTTACTTTTTTCTTCAGAAAGTGTAAAAGCAAGAGTGGCTCTTCCTTCCCTTTTAGTTTTGACCTTAAAAGTTTCTTGTTTTGAAGTTGAAAATCCGCTTATAAATATTGAAATTCAAAATGATGAAAATTATAAAATTGTAAAACTCATTGAAGATATTATTAATGAACAAAAATTGAATGAATTAAATAATACAAGTTTAGCAGCCGAAAATCAAATTCCGTTTGATTTATCATTAATAAGAATAAAAATTCCTAATGTAAAATTAAAAAATTATAATATTTTAATAAGAGATTTAAAATCAAAACACAATTTGGCTTTGAGAGGGAAAGAGCTGGCTTTGGGTTATTTTAACGGAAAAAAAGCAAAAATAAAAACAGAAGCAAAGCTCTTTAGTGATGAAGAAAAAAATATTAATGCAAATATTGATATAACTACTTTTATTCCAAAATTTGAGCAAAAATTGGATAGTGAGGATGATGAATCAAAAAGAATAGAAATCCCCTTTACTAATCCGGTTACTATTTATAGAAACTATGATTTGAAAGCTAATTTAAATACAAAAATAAATATTGTTTCTCCTGTAAAATCTTTTGGGTATTTTAATCTTGAAGATGTTACGATGAAAATTTCCGATATTGAGCTTCCGAAAAGTTATGCATTAGTTAAAACATTTGGTTCAAAAGTATCGGTTGACAGTAATATAAATGTTACCAAAACTCAAAATATTAATCTCTTAGGGGAATTCAATTATGGGAAAAAACCTAATATTGATATGGCTGTTAAAACAGGAAAAATTAATTTTGAAGATTTAAGAATTCTATCGAAAGCCTTTTTAGATTCTTTACAGATTAAAAATGATCTCCATTTAATGGAAGCAACGGGTTCTATAAGAGCAAATACTGCTATAAAAACCGATTTCAAAAAATTAAAATCAACAGGTTCGTTAATTGTTGAAAATGGAGGACTTTCCATAAAGAATTTAGGTAATATTATTTCTAAAGCAAATATTAATTTAATTCTTAATGATAATATTTTAAATATAGAAAATTCAAGTTTATTAGTTCAAGATGCCAAAGTTAATATTACGGGAAAAATTGATAAAGAATCTGTTGCAAATATTAACTTAAAAGCAGATAAAATACCTTTACCTGTTTTGTATAATGCTTTTGCACCAAAAGATATTAAAAATCAGTATGTTCTTAATTCGGGAGTATTGTCATTTGATTTTGAATTGAAAGAAAAAATAAAAAATATTGCAGGTATTGCTGATATAAAACTCAACAATTTAAATATTGCAGACAAGAAAAGAACTTTTATTGTTGCTAATAATAATCTTTCTGCAAATATTAAATTAAATCAAAAGAATTCCAGAATTCATGTTAATAATACTGATTTGAATGTTTTGTTACCTCAAACAAATTCAAAAATTTCTTCTAAACATGCAAATGTTGTTGTAAATGATAAAAATGTTCAGATATTAGAAAATTATATAACTCTGAATGATAATTCCAAAATAAAATATATAGGAAATATTAAAGATTATACAACGATGGAAGATACAGAAATTGTTGCAAACGGTAATCTTAATACAAAAGACTTAACAAAGTTTTTAGGTAGAGATATTGCGCCATACTTTAACGCAAAAGGAAATCTTCCATTGAATATAAGTTTTTCCGGAAATTCTCAAAAATTGTCACTTGTAATGGATGTACTTGCGGATGAATTTAATTATATTACTCCGATTAATATAAGGAGTTTAGCCGGAAAGACAAATGTTTTACAAGTCAAAGCTGATTTTAAACCTAATAGGGTAAAAATAAAAGAAACAGGTTTATATACCGAAACTATTGCAACTGATGATAAAGGAAATTCAGTAAAAAAACTTCATGAAATTATTGGTTTTGACGGTACTATTGCAGGTGATACGATTAATTTGTTAAAAGTTAATATTCCAGAGTCTTTGTCAGGTAATATTCATTTATTCCCTCATTCTTCACTAAATATAAATAAAGCAAAAGTTTTTGTTTTGGGAAATATCGCAAAACCAATGTTGTATGGTTCTTTAAACATATCAGATATTGTTATTCCTGAAGTTAGTCTTTCTTTACCAAATACAAATATAAATTTAAGCGGACACAGAGGAGATTTTTCTCTTAATAATTTAAAAGTAGATAATTCAGATTTTCATATTTCAGGTGCAATAAATTTAGTACCGTCAAATATATTCACAATTTCAAGTTTAAATATAAATTCAAATTACATTGATGCAGACAGATTAACCAAAGTATCAAATAGTATGAACAAATATACTCCGGCACCGGCAAAAACAACTTCCAGACCGGCAGATATTCCTGTTGCAATTAATGACGGAGGATTACATGTAAAAAATATCAAGAGTGGGAATATAAATTTAACAAATACTCATTCAAGAATATTCTTAAAAAGAAATGTATTTCATCTTGCTAATTTAAGGACACAAGTATTTGGAGGATTTGTACAAGGAAATATTTCGACAAATCTTCTTAATTCATTTTTAAATATTAATGTTAAAGGAAAAAATATAAATACGGAAGATGCCCTGTGGAAAACTGCAAATATAAAAGATACTTTATATGGAACAGCTTCTTTTGCAGGTAATCTTACTTTAAGGGGAACTACTTATAATGAACAGATGAGAAGTTTAAAAGGAAATTTGAATTTTTCTATACAAAACGGGCAATTTGGACCTTTCGGAAAAATTGAAAATATGATTTTGGCTGAAAATATCAGAAATTCGCAGTTTTTCAAAACTGCTCTCGGTGGAATTATAAATTCTATATCTACCATTGATACTACTCATTTTAGTGAACTAAAAGGTGATATGAGTTTTAATAACGGAATTTGTCATATACAAAAAATTACTTCTCAAGGTAAAATATTATCTTTATTTATTGTCGGTGATTTTAATCTATTAAATAATCAAGCTAATATGAAAGCAAGAGTAAAAATCTCATCATTCATTTCGCAGTTGCTTGGGCCGATAGCATTAATAAATCCTGTAAATATAGTAAACAGTGCAGCAAGTTTAAATGTATTTACGGCAAAGGCATTTTCTCTGTTCTGTGAAACACTCTCTAATGAAGAAATTAATGCTATACCACCCTTAAGTAATACTTATGATGATGTTACTGCCTTGAAATTCCAGCTTGGCTTAAGAGGAGATGTTAATAAACCGCTTTCTTTAATAAAATCGTTTAAATGGATAGCAACAGCTTCTGATTTTCAACGTGCAAGTGATTTTGTTTCTTCTATTCCTGACCCGGTTCAAGGAAGCAAAGCAACAACGGTCAATGAAGTTATAAAAGAAAATGAGGAAATGAAAGCTGAGCAAAAAACAGTAAGATATAGGATTTTTCATTCATTTAAAAAGAATAAAAATGCAAAACCTGCCATTCAGCAGCCTGTACAGGAGGAAGTTAAAACTGAAGAGCAAATTGAAGAGCAGCATGAAGAAAACTTAAATGAAGAAGAGAACGATTTATAATCTTTATTTTTATGCAAAATATAAGGAATTTGAATTATATATCTGATTATATAAGTCAGAGTATGATTGTTGATATGAGCTATTAAGATTTAATTTCTTTAAAGAAGGTTTTTTGGAACAAGTATTAATGTTAAATCCGGTATTTGTTTTTTGGGGAGATTCAATTACAGTTTCTTTTTGTTTTGATTCCTGTATTTTATTAAGTTTGTCAACTAACATGTTTCTCGTTTTGTTGATTTGTCTTATTCTTTTTTTTATCTCGTTAATTTCATTTTCATGATTGCCTATTTGTTTAGTATATTGAGTAATTAAATCCAACTCTTGATTTATTACTAAATCAAAATTGGCAATAGCCTCTCTGAAAATTTTTTCTTTTTTATTAATGGCATTTGCATTAAAAGAAATGTTCTTAATGGAAATAATATTCATATATTCTCCAATTTAGTTTTTCAATTAATATATATAAAATCGGAGAATAAAAATATTTGTTATTATTTTTTAGAATTTTATTTGAATTTAAAGTTATTTCATTAATTCGTCAAGTCTGTTTTGGCTTTCCAGCATATACAAATCATCACAGCCGCCAATAAATTTGTCATCAACATAGATTTGCGGAACTGTCATTACTCCTGATTTTTTTGATATTTTTTTTAATAAATCATCATCTAACGTATTCAATTTGATTTCTTTAAAATTAATACCTTTTGAAGTTAATAATCTCTTTGCATTAAAGCAGTACGGACATTTGTCTAATGTATAGATTTGAACATTTTTCATAGAAACTCCTTATGATAACTTTCTTTATATCATCATATATTCTAATTTTTCTAAAATTAATCCCCAAATAGATGGTAAAACTAACTAAAAATGTTAAATTTTATTTTTCTATATATTTAAATTTATTTTTTCAAAAATTTTTTCAAAAATTAGAAGCATTTCATCAGGTATATCATCTTTTCCCGTAATATTATCTGCTAAAATTTGTGCAAATTCAGCTTTTTGAAATTCTCCAAACCCTTTTTCTTTATATAAATTATTTAAAAGTTTTGTAGTTTTTTCATTACTTATTAAATCACTTTGTTCTACACTTCCGTAATTTTTATAATAATTATTTAATGATTTCAAAATCAAAGATTTTGGCAAAGTATCTTCTATTTCACCACTTTTTATAAGATAAAGAGTATCTTTGGGTTTCAATATGGATACAAAATTAGCTTCTATATCGACACCATCTGCATCTAACAAAATAAAAATCGGTATTTTAAATATATCTTTATTTTCCGTATAAAATCTTAAGATAGGATTTTTTCCGCCTATTGCTTTTAACTTTATACCGTAATGTTTAAAACTTTTTTGTGCATAATTTGCAAATACAGGTAATAATTTTTCCTCTGTAATTCCCTCAACAAGTAATAACAACTTTATTGAATTAAAATCATCTAATCCTGATTTAAAGATTTCTTCTTTTGATTTGTTTTTTAATTCCTGTTTAATCTTTTCAAATCTGTCCAGAAAATTTGATTTAAACCCATTTTCAGATAAAAGCTTTATCGGAATATCAATATTAAAGAATAATTTCTTCAATATAAATTCTTCGTTATCGCAAAGCTCATTATTTAATGATAATTCTGAAAGGACCTTGTCGATATTAAATGTTTGGATTTCTTCAAAAATCATATAATCAGTTAAGCGGGTATCATTAATCATTTCGGCTAATGAATTATTCCAAATTTGTTTTGCAATACTCAATTTTTGAGTGAAAGGTATTTTCTCAATTTGAGTTTTTTTTAAACAAGGGAATTTTAAACTTTTGGTTAAAATCTTTTCACTTACTCTGTTAAGTTTAAACAGAGCCGGTCTAAACCTGCTTAACCAATCAATATACATGAAAAAATCTTCAAGTTTGATTTTTTCATATTCAATTTTCTCAAATTGTTCTATCGTACTGCCACCTTGCTGTCATCTAATATTTGTGCAGGATGTTTATTTGTTTGCGGAATGCCGATAATTCTTACCAATTCCAATACTGTTGATTTCATTTGGCATTTTTGCGGACTATCTTTAAAAAAATTCTTATAGAAACAACCCTGACAAACACATCCACGCGAATAACAATCTATAGCAATATCTGTCCATCTGCGAACTGATGAATTTCTCCCAAAATCTCTCATTCTAATCAATTTGCCAATCCTCCAAGCAATATCCCTGTTTTCAATTCCACCCGACACATACTCCCCTAATCCTACGGTCTAACCGCTTCTCGCAGAAATTTTATAACGTTCAGTCGAGTTATATTATGATTATATTACTACATGGAAGATTTTCAAGGTAATTTGAGCGTATTATTACATTTCGCAACAATTGACCAAATTGCATGTGCTTGTGTTATTTGAGCATGACGGGCATGCCAAAATTAAAGTTATACCATGATTTTCATGATTGAATGTCTTGTTTTTCAAGCGGGAATTGAGTTTTGTGGCAAAAATTAAGCGAATTTTTGAAAAATAAATGTAACGTTTTGTAAATATTTGATTTTCTGATTATAAAGTTCTCAACATTTTTTGCGTTAAATTTGTATGAGGCATAGTAAATATACTTATTATTAAACATAAAAAGGATAATAAACTTGAATAGATTAGAAAACATTAGTTTAACAAATAAATTAATAAATTTTGGTGCTATATATTTAAAAAACAAGGATGAACAAGTTAGTTTTGTAAAAATAAGAGATACTTTTGGGTTTAGATTACCTGCAATGAGTAAAATTGTTGAATTAGCTAATTTGGTTCCGGAGGATGAATTTATTACAATATCAAAAGATGATTGCAGTGCGGATGGAAGAGATATATTTGATTTGAGAAAATTAGAATGCCGCTATGGTTCAAACCTCGTTATGAAAACAAGTCTTTCTTTCCCGATTGAAATTCATAAAAAAATAGTAAGATTGCTTGAATCAAAAAACACGCTTTCTTATGATATAAAAAAATTTGTAAAAGAGTATCAAAATAACCAGATGAATAATGAATAAAACAGGTGTGCAGCAATAAATTCCCTCTCTTAACCTAGGGGAGGATAAAAAGTTGTTGGTTTTGTTGCATGGTGGGCAAGTATGCCAACCTTATGTATTTAGGTATGTATAAATACACCCTCTCCTGCGGTGTAGGAAAGGGGAGGGGTGAGGTTACAGATATTTTAATTATTATTCATACCTCACTGATGTTTCTAATATGTAAACATATTGAAACATCTGCCTCTCCTAATCTTTAGTAATGTAGGGTGGTTAAAGCCAGCATGCAACAAAGGTTTTCGTGATACAATTTTGTTTGGCGTACCCACCAATTTTTAATCTCCGTATTTTTTATCGGTGGGCACTCTGCGTTTTGCCCACCCTACCTT
>JAEEGL010239041.1_pt1 | contig 33840 bp, 20 predicted proteins | sample 9134231 | NCBI WGS metagenome assembly JAEEGL01 (sample SAMN16246548, study PRJNA631951) | gut metagenome | biome: gut microbiome; feature: rumen; material: fiber-attached | host: Bos | place: Iran: Karaj | collected 2018-10 | reverse complement strand
CATTTAAACCAAGGTTAAGAATTGTATCCATCATACCAGGCATTGATGCTCTTGCACCTGAACGAACTGATACTAATAATGGATTCTCAAGGTCACCGAATTTCTTTCCGTTAACTTCTTCCATCCATTTTACACCGTCCATAGCCTGAGCCATGATTTCATCGTTGATTTTACGTCCGTCTTCGTAGTACTGAGTACAAGCCTCTGTTGTGATGGTAAATCCCTGTGGTACCGGAAGACCGATTTCAGTCATCTCAGCAAGGTTTGCACCCTTACCACCAAGGAGATTACGCATACTCATGTTACCTTCTTTGAAGGTATATACCCACTTGTTTGCCATTAGTGTTTTCCTCCTAAAATATCAAATGAATTTTTTTCAGCGCTACTATTATAATTGTTATTGTTTTATTGTGCAACACAAAAAATTCACAAAATTGGGAAAAGACAGGAGACGGAGAACCGTCCCGCTGTCTTTTTCTTTTAGAACCAGTCTCCGGTCTTCGGAGATTTTTTCTTTGTTTTACCTAAATCAGTAGATGCAGGTTGTGCTGCAGCTTTTTTCTTATTTGTAATGGTAATTACCTGAATGTAATCATCATTAGCAGAAAGTGCTTTTTTCTCTACCGTAAATTCATAATCCTCAGCACCAATGTAGCCACCGGGCACACCGGTCTGTCTGATGATATAAGTCTTTCCTGCAGTCAGAACGCCGGAGAAGAGCTTCTGTGCTCCGTCAGTGGTCCAGCTAGCCAGCAACTCACCGGTTTGAGCGTCGTAAAGCTCCAATGTTCCGCCGCTAAGAGCGCTGCCTGCTTCATCTTCAAGTTCCACAGCCACCTTTGCTCTCGGCTCTTTCCAAGTAATGGAACCATTCTCGGAAATGCTGGCTGTACCGTTTCCGTTGTCCACACTTGTAAGTTTGACTCCGGAACTATCCTTTACAAACTTTACGTAGATCGGATCTTTGGACACCTGATATCCGGAGGGTTCGTCGGTTTCTTTGATCATGTACTCGATACCCACATCCACACCGTCAAACAAAAGCTTTCCTGCGCTATTGGTAACGGCTGTGGTAATCAACTCCCATCCGTCATCTTCTGCTGCCTTTGCGGTAGAAGCATTGACGATTCCTGAAAGTCCGGGAACAGCTGCTGCCGATGCTTTTAAGTGATCAAAAAAGATCCTAAATCTGGAAGAGATTTTCTTCGGTGGCACATAGCCTGTAATTTCTTCTAAGTCTACAGTGGTTCTTCGGTAAATCGCATAAGTAGATCCTGCCAATGTGTTTGACTCATCATCCTTATCCGTCTTGGTAAGTTCCAAGTCTTGACGATATACTTCCAACTGAATCGGATTTTCCACATATGCTCCGTCAAGCTGCAGTTTCTCCGGTGTATATCCGGTCACCTGCACCGTATATGTGTTTTCATCCATAACAACATTCGTGGCATCTGAAGCTATCATCTTCACATAGTAGGTACCCAAAGGCAAACCGCCAATCAGGACATTTCCTTCCTCATCCGTGGTAGCCTCTGCAACCATGTCGTCGAATTTACACTTCTCATCCTTGAATACACCGTAGATGATACCTTTAACGGATTCGGTAGTGTCATACTCTTTATGGCAATTCTCGTTGTATCTTACCGCAGCACTAAACTGAATAAATGTTAAGCTGTTGGTATAGGTAATAATCGCCTCGTCTGCTTTAAAGAAGGATTTCTTTTGATTTAAAACAGCGCCAACCTTTGTATCATTTTGAGCTATGGTAGCATCATAATCGCGCAAGGACTGAGTAACGGTGTTAATGGTTTTAATCTCCACACTGTTGTCCGCAAAAAGTTCAAAGGTGATTCCGCTGTCATCCAATGCGTAAGTAAGATCGTCCACCGTCGGTGCTTCTGTCTCAACAATGGTATAAACTCCAGGCACCAAACCGGTGAGCTCGTAGATTCCGCTGGTGGTGTAGCTCTTGGAATCAAAGGTTCTTACGACTTCACCTTCTGTTCCTTCGCCCTTTCGAAGTTCGAACTTTCCGCCACCTAAATCCACGCCATACTCATTTGCAAGACGAACACCTACGCGGGTCATACGGTTTTCCACGTCGATGGACTTAGCACCCGTACCGATTTCCTTGTCATCAATGGTCTTTGTAAAGGAAACCGTATTTGTAATATATGGGCTTTGAACATCGGTCTGGGTAAAGGTGTAAGTATTTCCGATAACAAACTCACCGTCAACTTTAATTACACCATCCTTGTCAGTATCCGTATAAGTACGAGTTTCGATTTCCGTCGCACCCGCAAAAATACCGGTCACCTTATAGGTTGCTTCGATGTCTTCGGTTTCAGACGTGTCTTCCTCTTTTCCGTCGGAAAGCTTAATTCCCGTAGTCTTTATTACTACTTTGGAAGGATCGTCGGTTACCGTAATACCATCCCAGCTTAATTTTCCATACTTAATCTCGTATGGGCCATACTCCTGGTTGCTTAACTGATATCCAGCCGGAGCACTGACTTCCTTCAAATAGTAGGTATCCCATGCCAAGTCTTTAAATGGCATCTCGCCATTAGAATCCGTAGGCAAAGTCTGTACCACAGTTTCCTTTCCGGATGCATCCTTGGTGTAGAGCTTGTAAGTTGCACCAGGAACTGTCTTGTCTCCGGATTTTTTGGTGGCCTTAATGGTTCCTAAAATCCGACGGTTCTTTACCGTAATTTGAATCACTTCGTTGTTTCCGTTATTACCGTCATTATCGGTATCCGCATCTACGGTAAACTCATAGCGATTGCTATCATCAATAATGTTGTAGCACTCCGGAGGGGTGATCTGCTTTAAGTAATAGTTTCCTGCAGGCAAATCCTTAAGCTCCGCATTTGCTGCCATAAGATCCGTAGCAGATATATTGTCAACAACTAGGTCATTAATCTTGGACTCCGTCTTGTTTCCGTTGCTTTCGGTTTCCACTTTCCAGAGTTCAAATTTTCCTTCTGTCAAAAGTGTATCATCGGTTTCATCCACTTCTTTAATGACCACATTCGCCTTAATCTTTTGCACCGTAAGAAGAACGGTTGTATCATTCTGCTTCTCTGCGGTCATAAAAGTATTGGAAGAGTCGGTAATACTATATGTCTTTCCGTCAGCGGACATCTTAATCTTTACTGCCTTATCCAACGGCATATACTGATCCGTTAACTGAGCAGAAATGTCATATTCAGAATTCACGCTTACGCTTCCGGTGAGATTTAAATCTGTTTCTGTGGATCCGTTAACTCCATTTAGAGTAACGGTTCCGCCGGTAACGGTATTATTATCCTGATCCTGAATAACCACTTTGATATGGGTCTTTTCTTCAGAAAGCTCGATTGTTTGATCTCCGGTAAAGGAAGCAATCGTCTTTACATCCTGGTCATTTGTCTTATAGCCGCTTGGAACACCGGTCTGCTTCAACACATACTTATGTCCCACAATAAACGTTCCTTCACTTGTCCAACCGGTTGGAGAAGTAAGATCCGTACCGTTAATGGTGGCAATCGTCACATTTTGGGTTTCATCATATAACTCATATGCCAAACCATTAGAATCAGTTGCCGGTATGGTATCTGTTATCTTAATCTTGGTCTTAATATCCGTGATGGTGGTTTCGCTTCCGGCCTTTATCTGAATCTGACCATTACCGTCTCTTTCAAGAGTAAAGGTGGCCGTGGGCTGCGTGCTGTAATATCCGGCGGCAGTCTTTGTCTGCTTCAGACAGTAGGTGCCTACAGGAAGTCCCACAAAAGTAACAGTACTTAGGCTTGTACCATTATTTTTGTTCACACTGCTTGTACCGGATGCGCTTTGGTACAAAACATCAGCATCGGAAGGCGTACCTGTAGGGCACTGATAAAGCTGGAAGGAAGAACTCTTTCCTCCTTCACCACCGTCTACAAAGATGTTGTTTAAGGTGGTACGTGCCAAAGTGTTTACGTAGGTAATTAACGCTTCATCAGTTTTCTTTAAAGAGCCTGGCGTTCCGAGGAGTGATCCATCTACTTTTGTTTTATTGTTTGCAGCAGCTTCCGCTGTCTGATATTTTGAGTCATTATTTACAGACAAAATCTTTACGGTATTGTTCTCAAACAATTCAAACTTCACACCGGAAGCATCCAAAGCGTATGCACTGTCTGTAGTCGTCGGCGCATAGGATTCTTCGAGAGTATATACCCCCGGTTCCAAGAAGATCTCTACGCTTCCATCGCCGGAAGTAATCTCCTTATATTCCTCTACAACCTCATATACCACATTGTTCTCGGAATCCTTTGTTTCTTTCTTTAAAACAAACTTACCTCCGGCAATGTTATTGCCCTCGGTGTCTGCAAGTTGGAATGCCACACGATTCATATGGTTTACAACATCAATAGATGTAGTCCCTGCAGCAATTGCATCTGTAATCTCCACATCAGTTAATGGCTGTGCCGTATGGTAAGGAGATTTTACGGATACCTGGTTAAAGGTATAGGTATTTCCGAGGACAAACTCGTTAGTTACTTCGATAGAACCGTCCTTATTGTCATCGCTAAAGGTCTTTGTCATAACAGCAGATTCTCCGGCAAAAATACCGGTAACTTCATACTGCATTTTCGAAAGAAGTCCCTTGCCCTCACCAAGAGGTTCCTTGGTTGCAGTGGCATCATCTTCATCCTTACCATCGGTAATATTAATACCTGTGGTCTTAATCACTACCTTGGTAGGTGCATCGAATACATCTTTGTTAATTGTCAGATGCTCTACATCAGCATTGAATGTAAATTCGCCACGAGTTGTTGCATCTAACTGATAGCCGGCAGGAGCCTTGGTTTCTTTCAAATAGTAGGTATCCCACGCCAAACCGGTAAAACTCAACTTTCCGTTTTCACCGGCCGTCTGTTTATACACTACCGGTTTTCCTTCGGAATCCGTTGTGTAGACTTCCACAAGTTTATTGTTTGAATCCTTTGTATAAAGTGTATATTCCGCACCTGCTACCGTCTTTGTTCCGGCAATCGTACTCTTTTTGGTAACGTTAAGGGTTCCCGGAATCGGATCGTTTTTCACAATCACTTCAAAGGTCTTTCCATCTACGGATTCCTTTACGGTAAAGTGAGTGCCACTGACTGCTGCCTTTACTGCATCATCACCTTCGATGGTATAGGCTTCGCTAACTGTGTTATAGCCCTTCGGAGCAGTCGTTTGTTTCAGGTAATACTCACCTGCAGTAAGGTTTTTAATCTCCACATCATTGCCGTTGGTATACAAATCCGTGTAATCTTTTTCCTTAACAAACTCACCTGTGGACTCATTCTTTTTATATAATTCAAAAGTACCAAGGTTTTTCGTGATTACTTCATCTTTTTCATTCTTTTCCGTAATCTTTACGTTAGCCTTAATCTTTTTCACATAAATGGTAATGGTGGTGTTGTTATTCTTATCCGTGCTAGCGGTTGTTTTCATCACATTAGCATCATATCCGCTTGCTGAGGTATCTACAGTAACCGTTTTACCGTCAGAAGATACATCAAGTTTTACACTCTTTCCATCAATGGAACAATATTCGTTTGTCAAAGAGCCGGTGACAGTATAGTTATTACTGCAACTAATCTTTCGTTCTAAAGAAAGTGAAGATCCGCTTAAATCCTCACTATTGTCAACTGTTACAGAAAGATTTGCATCACTTACTATTTTACCGTCCTGATCTTTTACAACAACGGTTGCTTTGATCGGAGCTTCCGTAAGATTCTTACGTGTATCCGTGCCACAGTTTTTAACCTCAACCGAAGCATGTTTCGTATATCCGGCAGGAACAGGAATTTTCTCGCTGATAACATAAGTATTGCCCTGAATCAGTTCTCCCTCCAAAACCGCACCGGTTTTGGTAAGAACGCTTCCGGATAATTCCTTAGTGGTCTCTGTTGTATCACCCACAAACTTACCTGTAATGGTATAATCCGCAGCCACGTTATCCGTAACCGTAAGCTTGGTCTTTTGATTTACGATGCTTCCTGTTGCAGTTTCCGCCGGCTTAATCGTAAAAGGAACAGCCTCGGTATTTTTTACATATCCATCTGCCGTAGAAGTCTGGATCAGCTTATAATCGCCCCAAGGCAAATCCTTTATAGAAATCGTACTTTCACTGTTTGTTCCGTTACGTACGCTTTCCGTTCCGGAAATCGCATCACCATCTTTGAATTCTTTAAAAGTAAATGAACCATCCGGATTCTCGGTTAAAGTCACCTGCTTTCTGTCAGATGCATTTACATTGGTTGCATCCGTAGGATACAGATACAGTTTAAAGGTAGACTTATTGTTACCTACGGAATCCCCTTCAAAAACATTTGTAATATTGGCATGTCCAACCGCGCTGGCATTGCTTTCGGCGGTCTCTCGCTTATCCGTAAAGGATGTGGAATCATCTACACCGTTTGGTCCAAAGGTAATCTTTCCGGCAGTAACATTTGCAATCTCATAGAGCTTGGAATCCAATTCGTAGGTTCCACCGTTAGCACTTGTTGAACTGTCTTCCGCATCCGGAGTTGCCAACTCTTTTACATAATAAGTATGTCCGGCATCCTGAGGATATCCCGGAACCGTAAAAATGATTTTTCCGTATCCATCGGTATATCCGATATCTGAAGCATTACCCTCTGTAAGTTTTGTCTTATCACTTCCAACGTTTTCATATGTCTCGGCAGACCAGATACCATACTTTGCACCCTTAACAGCCTTTCCGGATAGTTCATCCGTTTTTGTCATGGTAAGAATGGCATATCGACAACCTGTAGCCCAATCAAAAGATTTGGCCGTAAACTTTTTAAGGTACGAATCAGAATTACTTCCAACAGTAACGGAAGCGGTATTATCGAATGTACCGGCGCCATTAGGCATCACGGTTTTATATACTAAAAGGTAAGACTCATTTCCGGCTGGAATGGTAAATTCCACATCCGTGCTTCCGTCTTTTTTCTTATCGGAAGCAACATTAAATCCGGCAGAAATCTCATTGGTAGTCTTTGCAGTATCTATGAAGGTACCTGTTGTATGAAGTCCTTCGTAGAGTTTTGCACTTCCGGAAACAAGACTTAATCCGGACTGAATGGTGTCTTTAATTGTATAAGACGAATCCATTTCCGCACCGACATTGTTGATTTCGATTATCCAAGTGATAATAGGTGCTTCGTCTCCGGTTCCCTGTTTTGCATCTTTTATCAAAGTCTTATTTAAAACAAACTGACTCTTTAATAAACCTTTTGCAGATGCAGTGACACCATCTGCAGCCGTAATTTCGGTTGCATTTACGCTAGCACTGTTCTTACCGTAAATAACGGACTTACTTAAAGAGCCACCCGCCAATTTCAGCTGTGCTTTTCCTTCTTCGGTAAGTTTCACCTTAATCCGGATATAAGCTGTATCAGAAAGAGAAGCAGCACTTACGGTAACTTTCTTTCCGTCCAAAGCATTGGAAAATCCGCTCAAAACTTCTGTGCAGGAGGCATCTTTGAAAAAGTCCACACTGTCAACAGTATAATACTCATCTGAAATTGCCGTACCATTATCGGACGCAGTCTTATAATCCGATGTAATATTAACGGTATTTCCTTCATCATCTACGATTTTTTCCGCAAATAACGTACCGGACAAATCATCCACAACTTCTACATTCGTTAAGGATAGCTTATTGGCATTTACCGTAATCAAATAGGTAAAATACGGTTCGTTGGCTGTATCATCATAACCTGATGCTACAGACTTACTGATCAGATTATTCTTTAACTTTTGAGAAACCGTATCATCGGCAACTAACTCAGTGGAGCCATCCAATGAAATACTTGCCTTCTCAGAATAGGTTTTTTCCGTATCCGTTTCAAAATAGGTTAAGGCTTTGGTGGCAAAATTAATCTTTACATCCTTCAATGTCTTTGAAAGATCATCCAACTTTGTTTTTGTAAAGGTCAAAGATAAAGTCTTTGTGACAGCATCATAGGATTTTGTATAGTCTGCAGTTGATAACGCAGATTCACCAATAACTGCCTCTACATCATCAATACCGGTAAATTCCTGATCATCCGGAACTGTTACTGTAATTGTTGCCTCGCCATAAGAAGAAGACTTGGTAGATGGGCGAATCTGCCAGTTTAAAGTACCGGTAGTCTTGTCCACTCCCTTTGCGGCCATTTCAATCATTACAGATTTATATCCCACACTTAAATCCGGATCTGACCAAATAGACGGTCCCTGACCACCACCGTTTGGATAATAGGTATTTACAAATGCCTGGTTCTTAACACTGCTGTTATTAGCCATGCTGTTGGAAAGATTGGTATCAAATACGATTTTATAGGTATTACTAAAGGTACCAAAATATACCCATAAAGACTGAGTTCCATCATCGAGGGTTTTTATCTCATATCCAAAGTCACCGGCACTTACACCTGTAGCATTTTCCGGGTGAATCTGTGATGTAAGGGTTGCAGTAACATTGGTATCCACATTGGTAATACGAATGCCGGCAGTTTCATCCACCGTCAAACCGGAAGCCAGATTATCATAAATCTCTGCAGCATAAACATTGGCATGATTCTGGTTTAAAGTCATTTCCCATTCAATGGTATTTCCGTCAATCTGCTTACCTAACTTTTCCAATGTCAGTTTTGGAATAGCTACCGTTGCCGTTGCAGAGGATTCCCCTGTAATACGTCCTGTCTCTGTTGAAGAAACAGTTGCGGTATTGGAAACGGAAGTCAAGGATTCTGACTTAATTGCATGGTCTGTTAACTTAGTAACCACGGTTACGGTGGCCGGAGCCTTTACTTTGTCGTCGGAAAACGTATAACTTCCGGAAGATAAATCAATACTTGTTCCGTTTACCTGAGCACTCTGATAGGTCTGGATATTTACATCACCCCAGTTTTCCGTTAAGGTGATATCTTTTAAAGATGCTCCACTTACCGCATCCGTACCAATCTGAATGGTCCAGGTAAGAGTATTGTCCTGGTTTAATACACCGGTCTTTGTAATGGTATCGATACTTGTTGGCACTTTCGGCAACACAATGGATGCCTGTGGGGTCACACCGGTCGGGGTCAACACATAAGTATTTTCATCTTCTGTTCCAACCTTATCCGTCAATACCGTCATTTCAAAACTTAATCCGAAAGACACGTTATCCAGGTTGCTCGCAGGATTTACGGAATTCGTAAACGTTCCCCTAATGGTATTTCCGGAAATGGAATAGTTACAAATAACTTCTTCTCCTATTTTCCCCTGACCAACTTTTTCTATGAGGGAAAATACCTCCGGAAAAGTGAATTCAAAATAATTTCCCGCCTTAAAAGTTTCCGCACTACGAACATCACTGTTAGGAATCGCAACCTTAATCTCACCGGAAATTGCCTCAACTTTTGTTACCGGTACTCCACTCGGGAGCGAAAATACATTTTCATTAGCAACCATGGGTGTAACTGTGCCATCAATCTTTGCATTCATATTGTTAAAGGTATAATTCATACCCTCTGCAGCGGTGATATTTAATCCTGTTTCGCCCTCGGCACTTGCGATACCTGCGGAGATGAAGTCTCCCGGTAATGCAGTAATAAAAAGTGCACACACCAATGCACCTGCTATTACTTTTTTCGCGGTAATCTTTTCTGTAAGTTTTGTTAAGAATCGCTTTTTGTTTTTCATCAACTTTAACCTTTGCTTCCTTTCGTAAACCTAGTCCACCAATACAGCTTCTACAAGATAACGCTTGTCGCTTTGCCCCTTTTCGCATGTGGACAGTACAAGAATCTTTGAATCCTCGTCTACCGTCACCCCATAATCCACGTTATCTGCCAAGGAAACACTCTCCTCAAAAAATGCCATCAGGGCCTCCCCCGTTTGAAACCCGTCATAGGCATCTAAAATTAATCTGTCATCATAAAACAGGGACGCAAAAATGCGGTAATGCTTTGTCCCCGTAGGCGTATATATGTAAATATCCGGATGGGAAGTAAAATACTCGGCATCCTCATAGTTATGAAGCCCGGCAAACATGGTGCCGTTTTTCATGTTGTGGCCGTAAAGCACAGTCACCCGGTCATTAAAATTCGATTCGTTTGTTTTTTGCATATAAACGGAAGAAGGATACCCGTAGGAACCATCCACATTGTGATGCAAATAATAGTCTTCTTTTTTGTCCTCGCCGCTTTGCAATACCGGATAACTGATGCTTGTATCCGGCAAATCAATCCATGCCACGATGTCCGGATTAACACTTTCCAAATAGGAAAAATCCACTGCCATCTCCGGCTCACTGTCATCCCCCGGTGGCAAATAAGTCATCTTATCTTTTAAATCATCCAACACTTTTTTCTGTCGGTCTTTATGCATGGAAACTGCAGAAACTGAGGCAATCAGGACAATAATTAACAACAAGATATAAATCTTTGTTTTCTTCATTAATTCTCACCTGTGTATTAAAAATGAACGCAAAAAAAATCCACTCGCTACGAGTGAAATTAGTCATACATTCCCCCTAGTGTAACCATAAAACCTCAGAAACCACAATACACTAAAATAGTTTCCGCCGCAATAGAGTTCACAAAATTTTCATAAAAAAAACGGCCCCGAAGGGCCGCTAAAATTTACCACTCAAACTTCTTTTCGAAGTAAGCATTTAAGTCTGCGATGGCAACACGCTCCTGCTCCATGGTGTCGCGGTCACGAACGGTTACGCAGTTGTCGGTTTCGGAATCGAAGTCATAGGTTACGCAGAACGGAGTTCCGATTTCATCCTGACGACGATAACGCTTACCGATGTTTCCTCTGTCATCGAATTCGCAGTTATATTTTTTAGAAAGCTGTGCGTATACTTTTTCTGCACCTTCGTTTAACTTCTTGGAAAGCGGAAGCACACCAATCTTTACCGGTGCGATGGCCGGATGGAAATGAAGTACGGTACGCATATCCGGCTTCTCTTCTGTTCCGATGTTTTCCTCGTCATAAGCTTCGCAAAGGAATGCCAAAGTTACACGGTCTGCACCAAGGGATGGCTCAACAACGTATGGAATATACTTCTCGTTTGTCTCATCATCGAAGTAATCCATAGGTTCACCGGATGTTTCCTGGTGACGGGTCAAATCGTAATCGGTTCTTGAAGCAATACCCCAAAGTTCGCCCCAATCGGTAAACGGGAAGGCATACTCAATATCTGTGGTATGATCGGAATAGAATGATAACTCTTCCGGATCATGGTCACGAAGACGAACGTTTTCTTTTTTAATTCCAAGAGAAAGCAACCATTCATAGCAGGTCTTTCTCCAGTACTCAAACCACTCGGTCTGTGTACCCGGCTTGCAGAAGAACTCCAATTCCATCTGCTCAAACTCACGGGTACGGAAGGTAAAGTTACCCGGTGTAATCTCGTTACGGAAAGACTTTCCGATCTGGCAGATACCAAACGGAACTTTCTTTCTTGAGGTACGCTGTACGTTTTTAAAGTTTACAAAGATTCCCTGTGCAGTCTCCGGGCGAAGGTAAACGGTGTTTTTCGCATCTTCGGTAACGCCCTGGAAGGTCTTAAACATCAGGTTAAATTCTCTGATTTCCGTGAAGTTGTGCTTACCGCAGGAAGGACATGGAACGTTGTTGTCATTGATAAACTTTTCCATTTCCTCATGAGACCAACCGTCTACAGAAGACTCTAAGGTAATGCCGTTTTCCGCAGCATAATCTTCAATAATCTTGTCTGCTCTGAAACGCTCGTGGCACTCCTTACAATCCATCAAAGGATCTGAGAAGCTTCCTAAGTGACCGGATGCAATCCAGGTCTGTGGGTTCATTAAAATCGCACAGTCCACACCAACGTTGTATGGGTTTTCCTGAACGAACTTCTGCCACCACGCCTTCTTTACGTTATTTTTAAGCTCTACACCCAAGTTACCGTAATCCCAGGTATTTGCAAGTCCTCCGTAAATCTCGGAACCCGGGTATACAAAACCTCTGGCCTTTGCAAGAGCTACGATTTTTTCCATTGATTTTTCCATGATAATCTCCTTACTATTTATAAATAATGTATGTCAACGCCGCTGAGGCATTATCTTTGTCTGAACTTGTTGCGACCACGGTGGATGCATCGGAAACCGAGGTGTTTTCATCGGAGACAAAAACCAGTTTTCCGTTTACCACAAAGGTGGCATTTTCCCGAATGATCAAAACTTTTAAAGATGGATCTGCACAAACGGTGGCCCCATCTGCTACCTCTCCCTTTTTCCCGGCCGTTACGCTTACAAACGTGGTACCAAAGTCGTACCCGGCATCCAATGCGGACTGGATGGTTCCGCTAAAAGCTTCGTACCCGGAAAAGTCGCTGTACACATCTATGTCTTCATAGGTGGTCTTCATATAGATTTGATCTTTGTAATCACTGACCTTATTTAACTTCACCAAGCGCTTCCCGGCATCTTTGTTAAACTCGGAAACCACTTCCTTTGCATAGGCAGCTACCTCTTTTTTATCCAAATCTTCGGAGGAGGTTACCTCTTCAAAAACCACGTTGTCTGCCGTTAATGTAAGAGTGTTGGTCTCTGCCATACCGGAATGAATGCTTCTTACAACAAACACCACCAAAAGAATCACAGCCAATATCACTGCAAAAAAACAGGTAAAAAACGTAATCCGTTTTCTTCGAAGCATCTGCGCGCGTCTTTTTTGCTGCATCCGTTTACGTTCCTGCGGGTTCCTTGGAGTGTTGGAACGATTCATCGTCTGATTCTTTGGGCGCTTCTTTTTTGATGAAGGACGTCTTGTGTTATTTTTTCTTTGAACTGTCTTTCGTTCTGCCATAAAGACTCCTTTAATTATCGCGGACTATTATACAATTCTTACGTCTATTTTTCAAGAAAACGTTCGGATTTAAAAACGTGATCCATATAGCGTCTGCGATATTTTAAGATGATATCTCTTAACTGAGAAAAGGCATCCTCTCCCAGGTTAAAGGAAAAGAGTCTTTCCGGCGGTGCGGAAATAATAAACTGCATGGTAAAAAGCACGGATTCCCGCAGGGCTTCGCCCCCCTCTTTTCGATAATGCTTGCCACAAACACAACCGCGTTTGTTCATGGAAAAATACCCGATATCTTCGGTTTCTCCACAGTCCAGGCATTCAAATACATTTGGCTCATCTCCGTTTAGAGCCATGGTCTTAAGTTCAAATACCACCCGTATAAGCTCCGGAGACATTTGCTTTTTTTCCAAAGCACGAAGCGCGGTATATAAGAGCTTTAACCGACCGGTTTCATCCATACCTTCCTGTCCGTAAAAATCACAGACCTCCAAAAAATACGTGGCCAGCCACACGGCTTCCACATCCGTACGGATGGTATCAAAATAGTTTTCAATTTCACATTTGGAAATGGTGTAGGAATCTCTGCCGCGATAAGCCTCAAAGGTACCGAAGCTTAGAGGATTTCCCGCAGCAAGAAGCGGGCTTTTGGGGCGACGGGCACCACGAACAAAAGCAGAGATTCTTCCCTGCTCTTTCGTTAAAATCGTTATTCGTTTGTCATATTCTCCCACCGGCATACTTGATAGCACTATGCCGGTGAGCATCATACGATTATCCAAACTACACCCTCATTTCGAAGTCACGTTTCTTGCGCGACCTTATTCCTCATCTTTTCGATAGCCAAAGTTCTGGATTAAGAAATCCGAATCTCTCCAGTCTTTTTTTACCTTAACCCAAAGTTTAAGATTTACCTTGGCATCCAGCATTTTTTCTATTTCATAGCGGGCATTGGTTCCGATTTGTTTTAACATGGCACCCTGTTTTCCGATAATGATTCCTTTATGAGAATCACGCTCGCAAATAATAGTGGCGTCAATATCGTACATCAGCTTCTTGCCCTCCCGCAGTTTCATCTGATCGATGGATACGGCGATTCCATGAGGCACCTCATTTTTTAATGCATGCAATGCTTTTTCACGAATCATCTCTGCCGCAATCTGGCGCATGGGCTGATCCGTAATGGTATCCTCGTCATAGAACATGGGGCCTTCCGGCAAATACTTAAATATACAGTCAATCAGTTCCTCGCAGCCGGCTCCGGTTTTGGCAGATACGGGAACAATCTCCGCAAACTCCAAAAGATCCTTAAAGGTAGCGATGACCCCCAAGATATCGTCATGGGAAATGGTATCCACCTTGTTGATAATCAAAATCACGGGCACGTCCGCTTTTTTCAGTTGCTCTGCGATTCTGGCATCGCCGCCTCCAACAGAGGTATCCGGCTCCACCAGCCAAAGAATCACATCCACGTCCTTCATGGTAGACTTTGCCACATTCACCATGTATTCACCCAGTTTGTTCTTTGCCTGATGAATACCCGGGGTATCCAAAAATACAATCTGTCCCTTTTCGCTGTCGGTATACACCGTCTGAATGCGATTACGGGTGGTCTGTGGCTTGTTGGATGTAATGGCAATCTTTTGCCCGATCAAGTGATTCATCAAAGTAGATTTTCCCACATTGGGACGACCGATTAAGGTTGCAAATCCTGATTTCATAATTCTCCTTTTGGGTGACAAAGAACCGTCCCCTGTCACCTACGATAAACTAACTACTTTATCAAACAACTCCTTGTTTTCTTCGATGGTGTTTTCATTTCCCACCACACAAATATAGCCCTGGTCCAAAGCACCTCGGATAGCAGGCGCCAAAGCACGAACGGTCTCTACCGTCGCATCGATGACTTCATCACGCTCTTTTTGCAAACGTGCTGCGGTGATGCCTGACATATACGCACTAAAGGATCTGGTACCCTTCTGGTAGGGAGTCAGAGGCGTATCCATGCCGCTGATGGTTCCGATGATGTACTTTGTCATATCACGTTCGTCCACGTTAAAATTCTTTACGTAATCATCCGTTCCCTCAAAGACCTGATTGGTCTCATAAAGGTTCGGATCACGGTAAGATGAGAAGGTCATGGTACCGGTTCTTGAGAAAGCACCGTGGCAACCGTAAGCTCCACCCTTTACGCGGATGTTAATCCAGAAATAATCATAGGATAAGGCGGTTTTTAATATCTTCATGGCACCGCTGTATTCAAAGCCTGCTCTTCTGAAGCTTCCGGCTCTTGCCACATACTGAATCTGCGCCGGAGTCTTAAAGCCCTCATTTTTATTAACGCAATGAACTTCCAAATGCTCCTCGGAAAACTCCTTGGTGTAAAGTTCCTCCAAAATGCTTGGGATTTCCAATTTTGCCAAAGCAAGAGCCTGACCGTCACCTGTGGTGGAAACCGTTAAATTCTCCGGTCTGAATACTCTGCGCTGCATCTCCCAGCAAAGCTTTACAAAGTCGTCTACCTTTTCCTCAAAGTGCTCTTCAAAGTCCTTTAAGAATTCATAGTAAGCGATACCGGAAATATCATCGGTAACCTTTGCTCCCTTAGAATAGTAGGAAGCCGCACGCATGGAAGCCGCTGCATTTCCCGCATTATTGATGCGAACCAAAACCTGGGATTTTTCCTGCTGTAACAGGTCAAGCAAACGCTTATGGTCATCCAGCTTGGAATGGAAAATCATCTGCTTTAAAAGTTCCATCGCTTCTGCCGCATCCTCATAGAGATAACGAATCTGTACCTGATCCACAAACTTAAACTCACCGTTATCCATAGGATAAATATTTAAGCTGTTGGTCAGTCCGCCGGTTACCAAATTTACTTCGTTGGCAAAGGAAGCATAGTCGTACTTTTCATTGTCCACAAGGCCCAAAATCTTTGCGTAAAAAGCAAAGGCGCTTAAGTTTTCTTCCTTGATACCGGAAGCATCGAAGCAAAGATTTAAGTAATGAATGCCGTTGGTATAAATGTCATGGTGTACCAAATGCACATCATGATAGATGTATTCGTTATTGGAAAGCGGACGAATCTCACGCTTTAAGTCTTCACGCTTTAACATCGGAATCTTTGCCAAATCCTCTGCTGAAGAAGGCTCATCCTGATATGCTTTTAGGTGCTTGGTAAAGGCTACGATATCGTCGATTTCCGCATCGGACAAATCTTCTTTGTACTTCTCCAAAGCACGTTCCAAAGCTTTTTCTTCCTCACCTGTTAAGCCCTTTTTCGGCTCAAGGGTAAGGATGGTGCTATGGTTGTTTTCCAGGAAATACTTCTTTACCAAGTCCTCGAAATATCCGGTATCCACTTTCTTTTTCAAATCATCCAACACTTCGATGGCCTGCAAATGCATGAATGGCTGGGTCTCATCGTAAAGCCAGCTGTCCAAAAGATTCAGTCCGTAGATTAAGCCCTTGGGGAACTGTCCGAAATCCGCCTCACGGAATTTAAACTGTGCGGATTTAATGGCAGCCAAAAGAGCACGCTTATCAATGCCGTTTTTCACCTGTTCCTCTAATGTACCGCGAACAATGCTTAAAAAACGACCCTTATCTTTGGTGTTGGCACCCTTTGCGATAACGGAAAAATAAGGCTGGTAAATACCGCTGTCGTATCCACCCTGAATATCCACACCGATGCCTGCTTCAAACAAAGCTTTCTGGAGGGGTGATCCCGGTGCATTTAAAAGAGCATAATCCAAAATATCAAAAGCCTGATACAATTCCGGATCCAACACATTTGCCAACGAATAGTTGATGGACAAATAGGTCTGGTTTTCTTCTTCGTCATCCATGGAGATGGAGTACTCTTTGGTCAGCTCCCTCGGCTCCGCGAATGGCTTTTGTGCCTCAATACGGGAGTCCAACTCAATGGCGTCAAACTTGGATAAGTATTCTTTGTCCAAATAATCCAAACGCTCATTCATATCCATATTTCCGTACAGATAGATGTAGGAATTTACCGGATGATAATAACGTCTGTGGAAGTCCAAAAAAGTCTCGTAGGTCAACGTCGGAACCACCTTTGGGTCTCCGCCGGACTCATACTGATATGCATTGTCCGGATACAGTGAATTTAAAATCTCACGGGAAAGCACGTCATCCGGAGATGAAAATGCGCCCTTCATTTCGTTGTAAACCACGCCGTTGATGGTAAGCGGAGAATCCTTATCCTCCATTTCATAATGCCAACCTTCCTGGCGGAAAATTTCTTCATGTTCATAGATATTCGGATAGAACACCGCATCCATGTATACATCCATTAAGTTTTTAAAGTCCACATCATTGCAGCTAGCCACAGGATATACGGTCTTATCCGGGTAGGTCATGGCATTTAAAAAGGTATTCAGTGAACCCTTTACCAATTCCACAAAGGGATCCTTTACCGGGTACTTTCTGGAGCCGCAAAGTACGGAGTGCTCGCAAATATGTGCTGCTCCGGTGGAGTCCAATGGCGGGGTACGAAATCCTACGTAAAATACCTTATTCTCGTCGTCGTTTTCGATAAGACAGATTTTTGCGCCGCTTTTTCTGTGGCGAAGGACGTAGCCTACGGAGTGGATGTCGCCGAGGCCGGTCTTACCGATTAAATCATAGCTTTCATGTATATCTCTCATATTGTCTTTCCTCTTTCATTATTTTGTGTGTACATCTATCTGCTGATATGGGATGGTGAGGCCGGCGGCTTCGAGGGCGTACTTGACGTCTTCTAAGGTCTGCCAGCGGATGGGCCAATAGTTGTCCATTGGAGCCCAAAAGCGAACGCCGATATCTACGGAAGACGAACCAAGTTCATTTACGAAGACTTTAATTTCTTCGTCGTAGCGGCCTTCAATCTTTTGCACCGTTTGAACGATAACCTCTTTTGCCTTTTTAATATCATCCTCATAGGAAATGCTAAACACCAGATTTACCATACGCTTGTCCGCATTTGTAACATTGGTAAGGGAGGCATTGGCAAGCACTCCGTTTGGAATCACCACCGTCTTATTATCCAATGTCATGAGCTTGGTATAAAAAATTGAAATCTCTGTAACCCTGCCCTCATTTTTGTGGGTATCCTCTACGATGTAATCTCCCACCACAAAAGGCTTTAAAATCAAAATCAAAACGCCGCCTGCAAAGTTGGACAGCGAGCCCTGCAAGGCCAAACCGATGGTTACACCAAGAGAAGCCAAGGCTGCCGCAAAGGAAGCGGTCTGCACCCCAAAGACTCTGAATATCACAAGAATCAAGGCGATGTATCCGATGATTTTTACCAACGCATCCATAAACTGCTGCACACCGACTTCCGCGCCGTGGCGCACCAGGCCTTTTTTGATTCCTTTACGGAATATGTTAATGACTTTCATTCCGATAAAGTAAGCCAAAAGCGCCAGTACCACGCTCCAAAAAAACGCCAGTACCTTAGGTAAAACCGTCTCCAGCCAGGTGCGAAGATTGCCTTCATTCATATCTTTTAGTATCCCGTCGGATAGCATTTGAATCATAAGCCAAGTTTTTTCCATTTCTCGTCCATCCTCGTTCGGTTTTTACAAAAATAAAACGTGGTGTCGTTTTTCAAAAACACCACGTCTCATTTTAACAGATTTTACATAAAAAGGATAGAAAAAGCGATGAGCCACTCTGCCAGATAATAGGTCACATGGTTGGAAATCACCGCCTTTGGGGAATTCCCGATTTTTCCAAAATACATGCGGGATATAATGGAATCGGAAATAATAAAGAATATCATTCCCAATCCAAAGATTTTCATCTGCAGGCTACTCCATGCCACCGCAATATTCAGACTTATGGCCAAAAATACAGAGAAGCTCAGCAAAAACAAATAAATCATCACTGCCGGCAGATAGCGTCCAAAGTGAAGACCCAGCTTCCTTCTGAGGGTGCAAATTGAAACCGCCAATACCACTGCTACCATAAACGGAATCAGAATATGTAACATGTGCACGCTATCTATATACGCTAGAATCACGGCTACACAAAACATTACATGACCCAACCCGAAGTCAATGATTCCGGTTAGCAGGTTTTTCCGCTTGTGTTCTTTATTCAAATGAGACAATCCCAAAAACAAATCACCGGTGCATCCCATGAGCACACCTAAAAAAAGTATGATTCCGTAGCTCGTACGATTTATGGACATGGCCATGGCTGCCACCGTAAGCAAGCAAGCAGAGCAACACACTTTTAGTATCACATCCTTTATTGAATGCCCTTTGATTCTCTCTTTCATAAACAGGAAGGCGAATACCGCCAACAATCCTGTTGCAATCCAAATAATTTCCATATTTCACTCCAAAAGCCAGTGTACGGTTCTCTGTCTTCTAAATCTCATGAATGAACAATCCGCTGCGGAGTTTGGGTTCGAACCAGGTGGACTTGGGCGGCATCAGTAAGCCGGCGTCCGCCACACCGAAAAGCTCCGTAATCTGTGTAGGATACATACCAAAGGCTACGGCGCAATCACTGTGGCATCTGCGATACAGTTCTTTGTATCCACGGATTCCACCCACAAAATCGATACGATTGTCCGTCTTTGGATCCTTAATTCCCAGTACCGGATCTAAAATCAGATTCTGTAAAAGAGATACATCCAACCCGTCCACAGGATCCGCATTGCGAAGCTCTTCTTTTACTTCACACAAATACCAGGTATCGGAAAGAAGCATTACAAACTGCCCTTTTTTTGACGGGCGGAGATTCTCCGGAAGGTCTTCGCCTTCCTTTGCCTCTGCGGAAAAGATGATGTCTGCCACATCTTCCACTTCTTCCAATAATTCTTCCGGTGCATATCCGTTTAAGTCTTTTAACACACGGTTATAGTCTAAAATCTTAAGTTCCTGCTCCGGGAACAATACGGATAAGAAATAGTTAAATTCTTCCTCACCGGTATAATTCGGATTTTCTTCTCTGCGCTTAAATCCAACCTTTACGGCAGAAGCTGCTCTGTGATGTCCGTCCGCAATATAAATTTCATTGCAATCCGCAAAGCTTTTTTGAATGGTTGCAATATCCTCTACCCCATCAATAACAAATGCACGATGACGAATACCATCATCGGAAGTAAAATCGTACAACGCCTCACCCTGCTTAATACGATTTACCACCGCATCAATGTCATCACGATTTCGATAGGCCAAAAAGATGGGTCCCGTCTGAGCATTGCAGGAATCCACGTGATGAATACGATCCGCTTCTTTTTCCGCACGGGTATTCTCATGTTTTTTTATTACATTATTTGCATAATCATCAATGGAAGCCGCTGCCACGATTCCCGTCTGGGTGCGTCCGTCCATGGTAAGTTCATAGATGTAATAGCAGGGTTTTTCTTCTCGCACAAAGTCCCCGCGGTCCACCATGTCCCAAAGCATATCGTGAGCCTTTTGATACACTCTTTCATCATAAGTATCCACATCATCCGAAAACTGCGTCTCCGCACGGTCGATTCTCAAAAAAGACAAAGGTTTATCCTTTACCTCTTCCTTTGCTTCCTGTCTGTTGTATACATCATAAGGCAAAGCGGCAATTTGTGATGCCTTATCCTTTGCCGGTCTGATTGCCTCAAACGGTCTTATTGTTGCCATATTTCACTCCTTAAAAAGGAGACAGAGAACCGTCCCCTGTCTCCTATTTTTACTTAACTACGCGGACGCGCACTACTTCTTCGATGTTCTCCAGTGCTTTTACTGCATCCTCGGTAATGGGCGCATCCAAATCCAAAAGCGCGTATGCCCAGTCACCCTTGGTCTTATTGTTCATGTCTGCGATGTTGATTCCTGCATCGCCCATGATGGTGGTGTACTGCGCAATAACACCTTTTACATTATGATGATAGATGGCCACACGGCTTGCAGTCTGGCAAACACCCAAATCACAGTTCGGATAGTTTACGGAATTTTTAATATTTCCGTTTTCCATATAATCCATAATCTGACGAACTGCCATTACCGCACAGTTATCTTCCGCCTCTTCCGTAGAGGCACCCAAATGCGGGAGGGTAATCACCCCAGGCTGGCCCACTGTGGTTGGATTGGCAAAATCGGAAACGTATTTTTTAACCTTGCCGGAAGAAATGCCGTCCAACACTGCCTTTTCGTCTACCAAAAGATCACGGGCAAAGTTTAAAATCACAACGCCCTTTTTCATTTTTTCAATGGCGTCACGATTGATCATCTCTTTGGTTTCATCCAAAAGGGGCACGTGAACCGTAATAAAATCACACTCTTTATAGATGTCTTCCAGGTTTGCAATGTGCTTTACACTGCGTGACAAGTTCCAGGCAGCGTTTACGGAAATATACGGATCATAACCGTAAACTTCCATGCCAAGATGTACTGCGGCATTTGCCACTTTTACGCCGATGGCACCAAGTCCGATGACACCTAATTTCTTTCCTTCGATTTCGCATCCGGCAAAGTTCTTTTTTGCCTTTTCCATGTTCTTGGAAATGTCTGCGTCATCTTTATTCTCAATGGTCCAGTTATATCCACCGATAATATCACGGCTGGCTAATAACATTCCCGCAAAAACCAGTTCCTTTACACCGTTGGCGTTGGCACCCGGAGTATTAAATACTACGATACCTTTCTCCGCACATTTCTCTAAAGGAATGTTGTTTACTCCCGCACCGGCTCTGGCAACTGCTACCAACTTCTCCGGAAGTTCCATATCATGCATCTTTGCGGAACGAACCAAGATGACATCCGCATCGTTGACGTCTGCGGTCTCCTTGTAGTTAGTTGTAAATAAATCCGTACCCTTGTTGCTAATTGGATTTAAATTATAATAATTAAACATCTGTACTCTCCTTTCCCTCCTCCCGCAGGGGAGGGACTTGCAAAATTTATTTTAAATTCTTCTTTTCAAAATCTTCCATAAACTCTACTAAGCGCTCTACGCCGGCTTTTGGCATAGCGTTGTAGATGGATGCACGCATACCGCCTACGGTGCGGTGCCCCTTTAAGTTTTCAAGTCCTGCTGCCTTTGACTCAGCCACAAACTTTTTATCCAGTTCCTCGTCTCCCGTTACGAAAGGAACATTCATAAGAGATCTGTCTTCTTTTACTACCGTACCCTTAAAGAGTTTGGACTGATCCAAGAAATCATAAAGGATGGCAGCTTTTTCTTCGTTGCGCTGCTTCATCACCTCTAAGCCGCCCATGTTCTTTAACCACTTAAACACCTTACCGCAAATATAGATGTTATAGCATGGCGGTGTATTGTACAAAGAATCGTTATCCGCCTGGGTCTTAAACTTCAACATGGTAGGTGTACCCGGCAAAACATCATCGGTAATCAAATCCTCGCGGATAATGTCGATGACCATACCTGCCGGTCCGATATTTTTCTGAACGCCACCGTAAACAATGCCGTACTTTGTCACATCCATAGGCTCTGACAAAAAGCAGGAAGACACATCGGAAATCAAATCCTTACCCTTGGTATTTGGCAATGTCTTGTACTTGGTTCCGTAAATGGTATTGTTCTCGCAAATATAAACATAATCCATATCATCGGTAATTGCCAAATCAGAGCAATCCGGAATATAAGAAAATGTCTTATCTGCAGAGGACGCAAGCTCCACTGCCTCACCGTAAAGTTTTGCTTCCTGATAAGCTTTTTTTGCCCACTGGCCGGTAATGATATAGCCGGCTTTTTTGTGCTTCATCAGGTTCATTGGAATGGCTGCAAACTGCTGAGACGCTCCGCCCTGTAAGAAAAGCACTTTATAATTGTCCGGAATCGAAAGAAGATCACGCAAATCCTTTTCTGCTTCTTTGATAATGTCGTCATACACCTTCGAGCGATGGGACATCTCCATAACGGACATACCGCATCCTCTGTAATCCAACATTTCCTCTGCCGCTTCTTTTAACACTTCCTCCGGTAATACCGCAGGTCCTGCTGAGAAATTGTAAACTCTGCTCATGACTTCTTCTCCCTTTCCTTTTTAAACAGTCTTATTTTTTCTTTTTTAAATCTTCATCATCAAAGGCTTCATTAATCGGTGCTCCCGGTGCCACCATAGGCCACACCTTATCATCCGAATCAATCTGACAATCAATGAGTACCGGTGTCTTTGACTTTAAGGCTTTTTCAAAAACCTCGTCAAATTCCTTTTCATTCGTAGCCCGATAAGCCGTTGCTCCCATGGCCTCTGCCAGTTTTACGAAATCAACACCGTCATTTAATGTGGTATTGGAATAGCGCTGTTCGTAAAACAAATCCTGCCACTGGCGAACCATACCAAGTACGTGATTGTTCATCACCACCTGAATTAGTGGAAGCTGCTGGCGAACCGCTGTGGCAATCTCGTTCATATTCATACGGAAACATCCGTCACCGGCAATGTTGATTACCTGCTTTTTCGGATTGCCCACCGAGGCTCCGATGGCAGCTCCAAGTCCGTATCCCATGGTGCCCAAGCCTCCTGAGCTTAGGAAGGTTCTCGGTGTTGAATATTTATAATACTGGGCTGCCCACATCTGATGCTGTCCTACTTCCGTCACAATAATGGCATCGCCCTTGGTCTTTTCATAAATCTTTTTCACTACATACGGACCGTTAAATCCCGGTGCATAAGTCAAAGGATACTTCTTTTGCATCTCCTTAATCTGAGCCATCCACTCGGAATGATCCTGTTTTTTCAGTCTCGGTAAAAGTGCCTTTAAGATCTCTTTGGCATCGCCAATGACCTCTGCATCCACCACCACGTTTTTATTGATTTCCGCAGGATCCACATCAAACTGCAACACCTTTGCCTGATGTGCAAACTTCTTTGGATTTCCAAGAACGCGATCGGAAAATCTGGTTCCGACGGCGATCAGTAAGTCACAGCCGGACACTCCCAAGTTGGAAGTCTTTGTACCATGCATACCAAGCATCCCGGTATAGCGTGGATCCTCGCCGTTAAAAGCACCTTTTCCCATTAAGGAGTCACAAACCGGTGCATCGATTAACTCCACGAATTCCTTCAATTCTTTGGAAGCATTGCTGATGATGGCTCCGCCGCCCACAAAAACGTATGGCTTTTTCGCTTTGGAAATCAAGGATACAGCCTTTTCCAATGCCGCTTCCGTAATACCTTCTGTCTTTGGCTTCGGAAGCTCAATCTTTTCTTTCTTGTAAGTGGTTTTTGCCGCCGTTACATCCTTTGTAATATCTACAAGTACCGGTCCCGGACGTCCGGAACGGGCAATGTTAAATGCACGTCGAATGGTGGGTGCTAGCTTTTCCACGTCCTTTACGATGAAATTATGCTTCGTAATAGGTGTGGTAATTCCGGCAATATCCACCTCCTGGAAAGAGTCCTTTCCAAGGAGAGATACTCCTACGTTACAAGTGATGGCCACCATGGGAACGGAATCCATATGTGCGGTAGCAATACCGGTAACCAAGTTTGTCGCTCCCGGTCCGGAAGTAGCAAAGCAAACCCCTACTTTTCCGGTACTTCTGGCATAACCGTCTGCCGCATGGCTGGCGCCCTGCTCGTGGGAGGTCAGCACATGTTTGATTTCGTTGGAATGTTTGTATAACTCGTCATAGAGGTTTAAAATAGCGCCGCCGGGGTAGCCAAACACCGTGTCTACGCCCTGTTCTTTCAGGCATTCGATGACGATTTCTGAGCCGTTAAGTTGCATAATCTTTTTTCCTTTTAAAATAGTATTTTAACGAAAAATCGATAATACATTTTCCTCCTCCCGCAGGGCACCCCCCATACTGCCTCGGCCGCTTCCGCTTACCCTCGTTGTATGGTCCCTCCCCTGCTCGCGTCGGAAAATTCATCTATCATAATTCGCTTTATTTGATTTCCAAAATAGCTCCACGATTACCGGAAGTAACCATAGCTGCGTATCTTGAAAGGTAGCCTGTCGTGACGCGTGGCTCTCTCGGCTGCCACTTCGCGCGGCGGGCGGCAAGTTCTTCGTCGGAAACTTTTAGGTCTAGGGTCATGTTCGGGATGTCGATGGCGATGATGTCACCTTCCTCTACCAAGGCGATTGGGCCGCCTACGGCTGCTTCCGGAGAAACATGTCCGATGGATGCTCCACGGCTGGCACCGGAGAAACGTCCGTCGGTAATTAAAGCTACGGAAGAGCCAAGTCCCATACCTGCAATAGCTGAGGTAGGATTCAGCATCTCTCTCATACCCGGACCGCCTTTTGGTCCTTCGTAACGAATGACAACCACATCACCTGCCACAATCTTGCCGCCCTTTATAGCTGCAATGGCATCTTCTTCACAATCAAATACTCTGGCAGGTCCTTCATGAACCATCATCTCTTCCACCACTGCGGAACGTTTTACCACAGATCCATCCGGAGCCAGATTTCCTTTTAATACCGCAAGTCCTCCGGTCTTGGAGTATGGATTGTCCACCGGTCGAATAACTTCCGGATTACGGTTAACCGCATTTTTAATATTCTCTCCTACGGTCTTTCCGGTAACCGTCATGCAATCTAAGTTCAAAAGACCGATATCGCCTAACTCTTTCATAACCGCATATACACCGCCGGCTTCGTTTAAGTCCTCCATATAAGTCGGGCCTGCCGGTGCCAAATGGCAAAGGTTCGGTGTCTTTTCGGAAATGGGATTTGCAAATGAAATATCAAAATCAAATCCAACTTCATGAGCGATGGCCGGTAGATGAAGCATGGAGTTTGTGGAACATCCAAGTGCCATATCCACGGTCAATGCATTTAAAATCGCCTCTTTTGTCATAATGTCTCTTGGGCGAATGTTTTTCTTATACATCTCCATAACCGCATATCCTGCCTGCTTTGCAAGCTTGATTCGCTCGGAATAAACTGCAGGAATGGTTCCGTTTCCGCGAAGTCCCATACCAAGGGCTTCCGTCAAACAGTTCATGGAGTTTGCGGTATACATACCGGAGCAACTTCCGCAGGTTGGGCAGGCTTTGTTTTCATATTCCAAAACGCCTTCCTCATCCAAGGTACCCGCTGCATACTGTCCCACTGCTTCAAACATGGAAGAAAGGGAGGTCTTATGTCCCTGTACTCTTCCCGCAAGCATCGGGCCACCGGAAACAAATACGGTGGGGATATTAAGTCTGGCAGCAGCCATCAAAAGTCCCGGTACGTTTTTATCACAGTTTGGCACCATTACAAGGGCATCAAACTGATGAGCAATGGCCATACACTCGGTAGAGTCTGCAATCAAATCTCTGGTCACAAGGGAATACTTCATACCCACATGACCCATGGCAATTCCGTCGCAAACAGCAATGGCCGGGAACACTACCGGTACACCACCTGCTTCTGCCACTCCGAGTTTTACAGCATTTACAATCTTATCAATATTCATATGACCCGGAACTATTTCATTATAAGAAGAAACAATTCCTACCATTGGTTTTTTCATTTCATCGGCGGTGAAGCCAAGGGCGTTAAAAAGGCTTCGTGCCGGAGCCTGCTGCATGCCGCAACGTGCGTTATCACTAATCATATGTAAAACCTCCTCCTACAAATACTTACAAATCAAATCACCCATTTCAGAAGTGCCTACCTGCTTCACTGTAGCACGCTTTTCTTCTTCCTGGGGCATAATATCTATGGTTCGATAGCCCTCCTGAAGCACCTTTTTCACAGCACTTTCAATGGCATCTGCTTCTTTATCCAAATCAAAGCTGTAGCGAAGCATCATGGCTGCGGATAAAATGGTTGCAATTGGATTGGCAATGCCTTTTCCCGCAATATCCGGAGCGCTTCCGCCACTTGGCTCGTAAAGTCCGAACTTGGTTTCATTTAGACTGGCTGAGGATAACATACCGATGGAACCTGTTACCATGGAGGCCTCGTCGGATAAAATATCACCAAACATGTTCTCGGTTAAAATCACATCGAACTGCTTTGGATCCTTTACCAACTGCATTGCCGCATTGTCCACAAGCATATGCTCCAAGGTCACTTCCGGATAATCTTTTGCCACTTCCTCCACCACTTTTCTCCAAAGTCTGGAAGAATCCAATACATTGGCCTTGTCCACGGAAGTCACTTTTTTGCGACGCTTCATGGCAATATCAAAACCGCGCTTTGCAATGCGACGAATCTCATCCTCATTGTAGGTTAGAGTATCCACTGCGGTAAGTACGCCGTCCACTTCCTTGGTCTCTCGTTTTCCGAAATAAAGGCCGCCGGTCAACTCACGCATAATCATCATGTCAAAGCCGTCACCGATAATATCCTCCCGTAAAGGACAAGCCTCTTTCAATTCCTCATATAAATATGCAGGGCGTAAATTAGCGAATAGATTTAAGGATTTGCGCAATTTTAAAAGGCCTGCTTCCGGACGTTTTTCCGGCGGAAGCTTGTACCATGGCGACGTAGATGTATTGCCACCGATGGAACCCATCAAAACTGCATCAGATTTTAATGCCGCTGCGATTGCCTCATCTGTCAAAGGCTCACCGCACGCATCAATGGAGCATCCTCCCATAAGAATCTGGGTATACTCGAATGTATGATTGTACTTTAAAGCGACCTGATCCAAAACCTTACATGCTTCCGTAACGATTTCGGGTCCGATTCCGTCGCCTTTAATCACGCCAATATGAAATGCCATCTTCTTTTCTTCCTTTTCCTTTTCCGACCATCTGTCCGACCGACAAGATGTTCCCTACTATCTTAAAGGATTTAAAGGGAAATTTCAACACGGATAAGGTAATAACTTGTACAAAATTCATGGTATAAATGAATTTTTTTCATTAAAAATATCAAAACCTCTGTCATCTACCGACAGAGGTTTTGAATGAATGTTCTCCATAACTATTTTAAAATTTGAAACGTTTCCCTGTACATTTTCTTGCGACCGAAGTCCAGCAAATACTCAATCTCCTCTTGCAGTTCCGGATGATTAAATAAATCCGTCAAAAACGGCGCATAGCGCGTTCCCGCTTCCGCCTCGACCTCATGTTTATAATCTTCGAAGTTCTTGCCCCTGTTATAGCTTCTGCCAACAGTATCCGTTGCCGCATCCAGGCAGTCTGCAGCCATAACAATATCAATGACTGTCTTATACGGGCTCTTTGAAGTATCAAAATCCTCCGGATATCCTCTCGAGCAGTCATACCAAAGATGATGTCCTCTTATGACATCCGTATATCTATATGTTGAATCATGCATGGCTGCAATTCTCGTTCCAATCACCGGATGATTTTTTATCATCGCAAACTCATCATCAAGCAGATTCCTTCCGTAAGTAGAAATCACATCAATAATAAATAGTTTTCCTATATCATGGCAAAGAGCTGCATGATAGGTATAATGCAAAATCTCGTCACGATGTTGAATCACCTGCTCTTTGGTTGTACATCCCGGGAAACCTATGAACAGCTCCGGCTTATCCTCCAGAAGATACCTTGCCATACACTCTGACAATCGGGCAACCATATTAATATGAACATAAGTTGGTGGATGAATGGCTGCAAATGTATTGATGCAGAATTCCTCCATCGTCAGTCCCCCGGGTACTTCTTTAAAGTACATAGGCAGATTGGTTAAAAGCGTGATGCACTTCATATATACGCCGCTTTGTTTCGGGATACTGCTAATATATTCCAGTGACGACCTTTGAATCTCACTATAACGATCATAATCCAATTCCCGCAGTTTCATACCTGTCATTTTTACCACGCTTAAATATAAAGATGGCGTATCCAGGTTCTTGTTTAATCCTGTTAAAGAGTAATCCTTTCTGTTTCTCGCTTCATACGCGCCGTAAAAGAAATCACATGCTTCCCGGGGTGAAGTATATCCGGCAAGCACCGATGCCATATATTTTAAATCTTTCTCCTGCGCCAAATCCACAGCCTCCGTCAAATCCTTATTTGACGGTTCCTCCAAAAAACAAACGGCCTTATCCGCATACTCATACACCCTTTTTGCAATACTCTCGGGAATATAGGAATACGCAAAAAAACTTCCGTAGTAATATATACGAAGCTCATATAATTTCCAATCATAGTCAGGCAACTGTTCCCTGTAATACGAATCATTTAAAATCTCATAACCTTTATCAATAATGGCCAGTGCTTCCTCCCACCATTTATCAGGCATGGCATATAGATTACTCTCATAAAGCAGGGCACCCATTAAAAAGAACTGCAGTACGGCTTTTTTTGCCTCATCATTCAATCTTTCAAACGTATCTTTCTCTAAGTTCTTTGCAAGTTCTTTTTGATTCTCAATCGCTTTCGTGCGCACATCTTCCAGCTGTGCGTTATTAAATCTGGTCAGAGAAGAAATCAAAAAGTAGTCTCTCTTTACTTTTTTTGCCATTGCAATAACTTTTGCATTTTCATCTCCTGCCTCATCTCTTTTTAACTCACTGTTTGTAATGATGGAATCGATTACTTCAGAAAGATGTACATCCACCTCTTCCATCGTATCCTCATCAATCAGCATTTTGTCAAATTCAAGTAGCAACTCCCTGGTTTCGTCTGTCAGTTCCTCCTCTGATGCAATCAAAGGCTTTATAAAATCATTAATCACCATACGGTTTTTAGAAGCAAGTTCGCCGATTTTCGAAAAGTTCTTTGTCAGAATCGTTCCATATTCGCTCGAATCGGAAATACTGCTTAAATCCGGTGTTGAAAGTATTCGGGTTTCTTTCATTCTCTCAACATATTCGTAAAACATCTTTTTTATTTCATTTCTTTCCATAATACACACTCCCTCGTATGGATTTCGTATAAATCATACTACATCATAGTTTTAAATCCAAATGCTTTGCCGATTAAAAATCTGTAAAATGCGAAAACCCCGGATGCGGAGTAGGAATCGCACCCGGGGCCTTCACATATAGCAATCACACCAAAACATAGAGTTAAAAATCGATATTAAAGCACGTTTAATCTCAACCGTCTGCGTACCGGATACTCCAGACAGTCAATCGAGCGGCGTGCGGCCGCATATTCATTTCTGTTGATGGAAATAATACAGATTTCAGAGGCACCTTTGAATCGGTCCCTTAAAAAGAACGGAATTCTCTTCCAGTTTTTATTAAACGAAATGGAATCTTCCATTAATTGTCTTGTAGCTGCGGAACCTGCATGATAACTGGTAGTACGGCATAATACCACACTACTGCTATTTACATCACGTCCCATTTTCATCTTTTTCTTCATACTTCCCTACTAGCGTCCCCTTATTGAAGCTTTACGCTAAGTTCCTTCCCCATTGATGAAGCGACTTTCACAAGAAAATCCAAACTAGGATTGTACCGACCGCTTTCCATGCGAGAGATATTCGACTTTTTTGTCCCGGTCAGATCTGCAAGATTCTGCTGGGTCAAATGAGCTTCCTTCCTAGCGCGAAGCACTTGAGCCGCAACGTCCTCTCTGGCGGTCAGTGCCTCGGCGGGAGTCTGCCCGTCTGCATATCGCTTGTTCATATTCACACACCTCAACTGTCCTTATGTTATCATATATGATAACGTAAGTCAACAAAAAAATCGCAGATTTCTCTGCGATTTTTTAAAACTTTAAAATTATTTTCCAGGATATTTTACGACGCTTCCAACGTTGTATTTCTCCAGGCGTTTGCGGCCTTCCAAGCCTTCAAGCTCTAATAAGAAGAGCATCTTTACCACTTCGCCGCCAAGTTTTTCCACAAGCTGTGCTGCTGCTTCCATGGTGCCGCCGGTTGCGATTAAATCGTCAACCAATACCACCTTCTGGCCTTTTTCGATGGAATCGATATGCATCTCGATTTCAGCCTTGCCATACTCAAGGTCGTATTCCTGAGAAACGGTTTTGTATGGAAGCTTACCTTTCTTTCTGATTAAAACGAAAGGCTTATGTAAGTTATATGCTAAAGGTGTACCAAAGATAAATCCGCGGGACTCGGTTCCTGCGATGACATCGAAGTCTACGCCTTCCAACAGCTTTGTCATTTCATCAATGGCAAGTTTAAATCCGTCGGCATCACCAAGTACTGTGGTAATGTCGCGGAACATAATCCCCTCTTCCGGAAAGTTCGGAATGGTACGAATATAATCTTCTACTTTTTTCATAGGGCTTTATACCTCATTTCTCTTTTAGGTTTGAATTTCACCCGGAAATTCACCGTAGACAGAATACTCCTATTTGCTTCAAAAAGCAACTGACAAACAAATGGGTTTGTAGCAGTTATTCTTTTGATGCAAAAAAGTTATCCAACTTCTCGTTTAAGCCTTTTTTATCGATGGTCTTAAGCAAATAATCCGCCGGTCCCAAAGACACCACCTTTACGATGGAATCTCTGTCATTATTTCCGGTTAAAAACATGACCGGAATCTTGGAAAGTTCCGGATCGGATTTAAACATCTCCATAACCTGTGGACCTTCCACAATGGGCATCTCGTAATCCAAAAGGATCAAATCCGCCGTGTTTTTGGAAAACCATGCAATAGCGTTCATTCCGGAGTTTGCCATGGACACACGATAGTTTTCTTTTAACCAATCGGAAATCATGCTCATATACTGCACGTCATCATCTACGATTAAGACGCTTTTTCGCTTCCCTTGCTTAGCTTCCTGAATGAGGCAAAGCTCCACCTTGCCCAAAAACTTTTCCATCTCCAAGGGACGTTCAAAAAACTCATACACCATATCCGCAGGAACAATTTTACGTACCACGTCGTATTCGATTTTGGTACCGATGACAATCATCTGCTTATCTTCCGCATGGCACCAGTCCTTGATGTAAACAAGAACATCCGACTTTTCCCCGATATCACTGTCCGTATACAAAACGATAAGGTCCGTACCTTCCAGGCTCTCGCTTAACTCTTTTACACTTAATCCGCAATACTGAGGAAACGTGCCAAGTCCCGAAAGCTTCATCTCGATGCCCTTTAAGGTAAAGGTCTCTGTTATGCTTACCACTAAAATTTTGCTAGCCATATCTTACTCTCCTTTTATCTCCTCTTTGATGCCTTCCCAGTTCATTTCTGCAAGAAGCTGTGCAACTCGGTCAAATCGTTCTTTTTCCTCTTTTGGTAAAGTATACTCTTTCAGCGAATCCAATACCATCTTTACACAATCATAATCCATCATTTCTGCAAATGATTCAATGGCTTCATAAGCTTCGTCCAGTTTTTCCCCGGGGACCTCCGGCAAATCTCCGGATACGCCGTACTCAACCGACAGTGCGTCTTTAATCTCTTCATATTCCTTCATGGCTGCGGCATGATTGGCTTCAATAAAGGAAATGTCACCGTTCTTTCCCGCCATTTCAAGAGCTTCCGCATCGCTTCCCAGCTTTACGGCACCCACAAGTCTGGAAGAACTCTTTAGTGCATGAATCTTTATGGTGTAATTCTCCCAATCCTTTGCAGCAAAGAAATCGTTTAATTCTTTTGATTTTACATCATAAGAATCATAGTAGATTTTTAAGACGGATAAAAAGGCATCTTTGGATCCACTGTTTTTCATTCCCACATCACTTTCCAGCATGGGGATTTCTTCGAACCACTCTTTTGCTAAGATTGGGGCTGCCGTCGGTTCTTCCACTATCGTTTCTACCGTTTCTTCGGTCTCCGAATTAGTTCCTTCACCATCTTCGCGCTCCTCTTCCATGATTTCCGGCAGTGGCTCATTCTTTCGAAGGAGAGAACCTAAGTTATAGTTTTTCTCCGAAGCATCCATGTATAAAATACCGAAGGTTCCCGCACCACAGTTTGTGGCGATACCGGCAGATGCTTTCTTTAAAATGATATGGTCAAAGGTAACCCTCTTTCGAATGAAATCCTCAATCCAAATCATATCGCTTTCTTCCATACCTACACAGGTAACAAAGGCCACTTCCTTATCCGGACGTCCTCCCTTTGGAAGTGCATAGCGAATATACTTTTCATAACTTTGCTTTTCATTTCCGAAGAAAATCTTTCCAACTCGTAAGCTATCCTTTTTTGCAACCAAAACCGGACGAATCCAAAGAGTCTTTAAGATATCATTTACAAAAGGCTTAATATGACCGCGTCGAGCCATAACATCCGTACTTGCAATAACAAAGCTGCAGTGAATCAGTTTCTTTGCACTTTCCAATTCCGCAACAATTTTTTCCACCGGCATATTTTGCTTTGCCAGCTTTCCTGCAATCATAACCAAGAATCCCGTCGCAGAAGAAACGCATTCGGAATTTACAACGTTTACATTTTCAAAGGTCTTTGCCACTTTTACGGCTCGCTCATACTCCTCGGAGTTTCCGGAAGCAAGGGTGATATAAATCAAATGATGGGCCTTCTTTAATTCCTGAGAGAAGAACTCCACAAAGGCTTCTTCCGTCGGAGAATCGGAAGAAACAAAGCGATTCTCGTCACCCATGTAACGCACAAGTTCATCCGAATCGATATCGATGTTGTCCATGAAGACGCCCTCGTTTGTAATAATGGTAAATGGGTTGATGGCAATCTCCAAATCATTAAGAATATCTCGCGGAATATCCGCCATGGAACTTGCACAAACGGTAACCGCCTTTTTCTTCTCGTAACCACGGGCGGTGTTTAATTGTGCACCGGTCATTTCCGAAGCATCGGTGATGATTACTTTTTCCGCCGGCAGATGTTTGATTAACATATCTTCCAGCTGATGTCCGGATACCGGTTTTACCAAATATCCGTCAAAGCCGGTATTGGTATAAAGTTCAATATTTTCTGCACCGGCATTTGCAGTCAAAACAATCACCGGTGTCTTTTGATTTAAGCCACCGTTTTGTTTGCGAATCTTTTCAAAGCATTCCAAACCGTCCATTTCCGGCATCAAATGATCCATAAAGATTACATCGTAGCGAAACTTTAAGGTTTGATCCAATGCCTCCAAACCGCTTAAGCAAAGATCTACCACAAGTTCGGTTCCGTCCAAGAGTTTCTTTTCCACCTGAAGATTCATCTCATTATCGTCAACGATTAAAACCCTTGCACTCGGTGCATGGAAACGATGTTCAAACTTCT
>JAEEGL014938458.1_pt1 | contig 33843 bp, 32 predicted proteins | sample 9134231 | NCBI WGS metagenome assembly JAEEGL01 (sample SAMN16246548, study PRJNA631951) | gut metagenome | biome: gut microbiome; feature: rumen; material: fiber-attached | host: Bos | place: Iran: Karaj | collected 2018-10 | reverse complement strand
CTGTTAACGATTTATACCAGAGCCTTGGTATAATTTCGCGGGAGCGCAGGTTTCAGAATGCTGATTACGAGCAATATTTCTTGCAATCCTAATTGCTTCGCCTTGAGTTGATGTCACTTTTGTAGCACGATTATTGTTAGCCCCCTTTACGGCCCACACATCGCCATGCTTTACAACAAACTGATCTTTACCCATATTCTTACACCTCCCGAGTAATAGAGATGCAAGAATGAACCATCCATCATTCCTGCCTTGTCATTATGTTACTTTACTGGTATCTTAAAAACTTTGCCGTTCTTAGGATATATTCTCACACCATTTTTCGTAATGTATCTACGAAAAATGTACTCCTGCGCTTCTTTATCAGGCTTTCCTTTTTTCATAGCAATTACCTCCACATTTATTTTTCAATCTACCGACTGAAATTTAGATTGAAACACACAGAGGAATTTGCTAAACTAGATTTGGTTTTTATAAAAGGTTAGCGGATGATTAAATTCCTCCGTGAGCTTCTTGAGAAGTACAAGGGACGCAACCTTGTGCTTCTTTTTATGTTAAGTAGTTTCCTACATTAACAACGATAGGATATCACATTAAACTTGCTCAATCAACTACATTATGTATGCTGCCTATTAGTTATCCACAACATTTTGTGGTTTTGCTAATACTGTGGATAACTTTTCCAATTGCAGTGGGCTACAATCTACTATCTTTTGAAAATCCAGAGATTCTATCATGGTTTCGGCCTTATCACCTCATGGTATGTATTCCCACAAGATCTATATAGAGCTTTCATCTTAGCCTTGCCTTTTCTGCCAGAAAGTTTATCCGGAACTTCAATTCCCAAATAAGCACAAACACCAGGCAAATCTGACAGTATTATATCTTCAATATCAGCACTGGCAGCCAAATCTATGATTTCCTCAGCTTTTGCTTTGATAAGATCTTTGCGTAGCAGTTTCCAGTCATCCTGGTAAAACTTTGAGATGTCATACTCTGCACTGTCTATGTCGTAACACAGAAACACCTTCCATGGCATTTTATATTTACCTGTGCATTTATTCGCAAACCATTTTCCAGAATGTGATACCTGAGTAACTGTACCAACAATATTAAATTTTACTAATATAGTCTCCGCGCCATTGTCCCATTCAAAATAGATGTCTCCATTGTCAAGATTATCGCCCTTTACAAACGAGCAATTATTCTGTTCTGCAAGCCACTTCAAGAAAGCTCTGTAAAACACTTTCTCTGTTGCCCCCTCTAAGACAAAGGCTATGCCCCTTGTATACTCTCCCAAACTCAGTTCACCTCCAAATAGCTCTCTAATATTTCAAATGAATCTGAGTCCCCGGACAAGAGTTCAAATAGATATTCACCTACTGAAAGTCCAAGATCACGAGCATTAGCCACAATATTTTTGACCTTATTCTTTTGAATCCTTCTAAACTCTGCCACACCATTGGCGTTAGGAACACCAACATATATTTTCTCAGGCTTCAGGTACTGAACAAGGTATGGAGAGTGGCTCGAAACGATAAGTGGCGCGTCGCCCAAAGCATCATTTATAATTTCAAGCAAATTCTTGATCATTCGAGGATGGATACTAGTCTCAATCTCCTCAACACCCACTATCCCAGCCTTAACAAGATTCGCAACAAATGCATTTGTTAATAACCAGATTGCTCTCTTTGTCCCCGTGGACATATTTGCCATGCTTACTGGCTGATTCATAAAATCACTCTTTACAAATAGCCTGTAAACATGCTCACGAATCTTGAACGGAATCTCCTTTTGCATTTCTTCTGGAGATAATTCTTTATCCCCAACTTTAACAGTAATATGCTGATCAAGGTTTTGGTCTGTAAGTGTAAATTCGTTCAAACTAATAGATGAAAAATCCGGAAACAAGGTATAAACTGCCTCTTCAAATAATTCATACAACTCAGGATTTTTCTTTTTTAGCGTAAATAGAGCCTTAGGCACATCCGCATCATCAAATCTGATAGCATCTTCCTCATCCTCAATATACTCAAGTGGTGACGGCTGATATCTATCGCCAAGATCTAAGGATGAGCATACTCTGAACGATATATCATGAATATCCTTAACAACACCGGATATATCAATATCCTCTAAAAGTGCTAATACATCGATTGCCAGCTGTAACTCATCAAGTTCAATTTTTCTAAAAGCTACAGTATCCTTGCCTTTACGATATTTCCCTTCATTTCGTTTTAAGAAGGAATTATACCTAACACTAGTATTCTCCCTTGCCTCAATCCACTCATCAGTAATTACTTCGCCAGAATCATCATCTCTGTGCCATTTAAAAGAAAATCCATATTTTACATACTTATAATCTCCAAGATCCTCATCAAAAAATTCAACCTCAAAGTAATATTCATCATCCTGCATAACAGTGCATAGAGGTATCCCTTTGATCCATGACATCATACTTTTTCTAGACTTTCGTGACTCATGGATAAAATCAAATCCAAAATCTATAGCCTCCATGAGATTTGATTTTCCATAGTTATTCGTGGAAATAAGCGCACATATGCTATCAAGTTCAAGTCTAGTCTTTTTTATGTTCTTAAAGCCAGCTACGGTGATACTATTAATCTTCACTTAAAAACCTCCATTCATCCTATTCTCACAATATCATGTTATGTTTATGAATTCAATCAAATAATATAATTCGTCACTTGCTATGCGCCGTAAACTTGCATTTTACTCATTAATAGTATACTTTTTGGTATAATTCACATTTTATTTCCTCAATCTTTCTTCAATTTAGGATCTTTCTTCAATCCTCTTGAATAATTAGTTCTTGATAAATTATGGCACACATATAACGCTTTGCTTTAGCATGCAAGAATGTTATTAATTTAACATTGTTTAATTCATTTTAGAAATACATCTATTTTCGCCATATTCAAAAAACGAATTAAACTTTTTCGGTTCCAAAAGTTTAATTCATTTTAAAATTTTAAAATCTATACTGAGGTTGCAAAATGATTTATTATTCTTTCTCATGTTCAATAACTTCTGTCACGATATATCTGCCTAAGATCACTGCTCTTCCCCAACGTTTTACCAAAGTCATAATAGCTGGACTTTGCACCATGCATTAGGTCAAACCCATTTCCAATAACGAAAAGGGCATTATTTTCACTACAAGGTCTGTCTCGCCCTTAGGTGTTATTCCAACTGGTTGTGGCTTAGATTTAATATTGTCCTGATAGTACTGATAAGTACAGGATGGGGCATCAGATAGTACTGACAGAAGAAAAGTGATCCTTCTCATGATTAACAGTAAAAATTGCATTTAATGGACAATTATAATAATGGTATAAAATCAGTCCCCTTACTGTTTTGTGGATTATCACCTAATTATCTTCTCAAAATCATCTTTCCCATGCTTACAGATCGGGCAGATGAAGTCATCCGGCATGTCCTCGCCCACATATTCATAGCCACAGATAAGGCATTTCCAGATTGTCTCGCCCTTTGGTGTTGTTCCAATCGGCTGTGGCTTTGGTTTGATGTTGTACTGATAGTACTGGTAAGTACAGGATGGAGCATCAGACAGTACTGTCATAAAGGTAGGTTCGCAGATAAATAGCGTATGAGAGCCCAGGTCTACCTCTTTTTCAACCTTAAGGGAGAAGTAGGCATTTGCACCGGCGAGGATATATGGGATTCCGTTTTCCGCTACAGCATAGGAGTCCGCAGGAAAATCCGGAGCAAACTTATCTACATCTCGTCCTGACTGGAAGCCGAAGTGCTTGAAGATATCAAAGCTAGCATCGGTACTAAGAACAGAAATATTGCAGAGGCCTGTCTCTTTTACCATGTCATGGGTATAGTTAGCCTTGTTGATGGCAATAGAGATTCTGTTAGGATCTGATGCCACCTGGATTGCAGTGTTAGTGATGCAGCCATTCTTCTTGTCACCTCTGACTGCTGTGCAAACGAATAAACCATAGGACAACTTGTACATTGCTTTTGTATCCATCTTAGTACCTTCCTTTCCATAAGCTTACATTCTCTTATTAACAATTCTTCACATTTGGTGATTCTATCAATGTTCAATGCACTTCTTAATATATTTCGCTCTTGTACTTGCAAGATGTTTGTCTATAAATGAACAGTATAAGTCCTTATCTATCTCTTTTCCCGAGAGATACTGATCCATTGTGGTCTTGAATTCATCGTAGTCCTGGATATTAGGGCATATCTTGCCAAGCTCTAGTTCTCTTGTCTCTTCATTGTCGGTATATCTGCCAATGAGATGGCAATAGAAAACAGTACTCTCGTAAACTCTAGCTGTAACAAGGTCAGCTCCGCCAAATACATCTCTACTATTATCGCATTTAGGGGTCGACACAATACTCACCCTGGCTCTTCGCATCATATCTACAAACTCTTTTCTTCCAGGGAGTTTGCCTATGTCTCCTCTTGTAGTTGATACATAGCTTAGGGATGCATTCTGTCCCTGATATATGTACTCAACCTCAGGATGCTCTTTGCAGTAATCCAGCATATACTGATGGAGTAGTGGGTTCTTTCTGCCTATCTGGACAACATCTATATCTTTTTCCGGTACTGTATCTGAATAATACTGATCAGAGGCGCACTGGTTGATGAAATACACGTTCTCACAGCCTTTTTCCTTCATCTCGTTATAGATGTCCTTGGATGCAACAAAAAATGCCGGAAGATTTCTGGTGGCTGTAATGATCTCATCAATCATGTTTCTGGCAAAGTCTAGATATATGGGGATTATGTTCTTGGTAGGAAGCATGTAGTAACCTTCTGCATCCATCACTATCAGGACTCCCATTTTGTCTTTGTCTGTTATTTTATATTTGCGAATATAACCTGGGATAGCTTTGTGGAGAGCTCTATAAAGCCTTCTCTTAACCTTGTCTATAATTGTATTAGGAAGAGCCTGGACTTCTGTTCCCCACTCCTTAGCAAATACATCCTCCCATTCAAATATTGCATCCCATGATGGCCACGTAATGTAGCCGCGTTCTGAATAAACTTTCATGTCAGTTCCTTTTCTTAATTATCCTAATTTTGCTGCCACCTCTTTGGCAACTGCTTCTGGAGAGAATTTCTCCTTACAGGACTCAGATACTAGTTTCATATGTGCGCCGCTAAACTTGCAGTTAGCACTCTGGAAATCTCTTACCATTTCCTTCATTGCCTCGGCAAGGGCATCTACGTCATCTACTGGTATGAGGATGCCATTTGTATCATCCACAAAGTCTTCTGGGCCGCCGCACTTAGTGGCTATAACGGGAGTTCCAGTAGCAAGTGCCTCGATATACACAATTCCAAAGGTCTCAGAACGGCTGGGCAGAACGAAGCAGTCGCTATGAGATAGGTTATCTGCGAACTCTTTTCTAACATATGAGCCGGTGAAGGTTATGTTGTCTTGAATTCCCAGCTCTGAAGCCATGTTCTTGATTATCGGAAGTTCTGGTCCGTCGCCCATAATTGTGAGGTGGGTCTTAATATCGCTATCATTTTCCAGCTCAGCGATGAGCTTGGCATAGGCCTTAACGAGTACATCAAAGCCCTTACCATGATTGGCGCTGGCGGCAGAGAGGAATTCGAATGTATTGGTGTTAGTGTGCTGTGTTTCTGACTCCTGCAGCCCATGGCTAGTATCACTATACTTAAATTCACTAAGATCAACGATATTAGGAATTACAATGCTAGCTGCGCCATAGTTTTTCTTAACATCTCTAGCAAGGGCGTTACTGACTGCTATTACTGTTCTAGCTCCCTTTAGCGCTTTTTCTTTTCTCTTCTCTATATCATCTCCCTCATTAAGGGGAGTGATGTGTTCTGTTACAACATAAGGGATGTGTCTACTCTCGCAGTAATCCGTTACAGAAATCGCCTGCTGGCAGCAATGAACGTGAATGCAGCAGGGAGTTCCAAACTCTTTTTCTATTCGGCGGATTGCTCTTTTGAACGAGAAGTCCTGAGCCTTGTATTTGAGCCTTGGCGAAAATGGTCCCCAGGGGAAGTTATACACTACGACGGGGATTCCTGCTTTTTCAAATCTGTTATAGCCCCACTTACGCAACCTTCTAAATGATCTCATATCCAGGGCTAGGAATACTATCTTTTCCCCGATATTATGAAGAGCCTTGGCCTGATCGAACTGAAAGAGACCATTAATTGGGTACTTATCTGAAGGGCATCCCCAAGATACTTCCAATATGTAATTGCCATTTTCATTATTGTTCATAAATAGTTGTCTCTCAGTTACTTATAGTTCTACTAGCAGGTCCAATAACTTTAGCATTGTCCTCTACATTTTTATCCACATATGCGTGAGCACCAATTATAACATTATCACCAACATGTATCTTTCCGCATACTGTAGCTCCAGTATAAATTGTGACGTTATCCCCTATGCTTGGAACATCAAATTCCCACAGACTGCCATATTTTTTACTACCAAGGGTTACACCCTGATATACTGTGAAATTCTCGCCTATACTCTCACAGTTAAGGTATACTGCTCCTCCGTGAACTATGAGAAGGCCCTTGCCGACTGTTATATTGGGGTTTAGATGCATTCCGTATTTATATTCATAATGCCTCAGAATAAAGTATGGCAAGATTGCCAGTATTCTGTGTTTTTTGTGTTTGAGATGACTCACAATTCTATACCAGAGAACATAATGAAAATTCGCACCTCTCGGCATAAAAAAGACTTTCAGAAAATCTACGAAGGTAGCTTCTCTTTCTACTATTCTGCTAAGGTCAGAATGAATAAGACTCGCTAATGATTCCTGTGTCATAATTTCATGTGCTCCTAATAATATATTTCGTGCTCATCAATCCAATTCGTCATACCACGCTTGCGCTTTTTCATCTAAAGCACTTATCCTGTCAAGTTTGAATACTTCTTTTCCTTCTTTCGGAATCATGGTATGCCTTCCTTCTTCAATATATATCTTTCCACCATCAATAATAAATTCTGACACAAAGTAATAGTCATTATTTTCATAGACTATCGGCCTAAGTTTTATTCCAGCAGGGATTAGAGAATCAATTTCATTTAATCGCCTTTCTTGTTCGTCCTTCTCCACTACAACATCACAATTTATTCTAGTATGCTCCAAATTCTGTCCAACCAAAAACATGTAGCAAAGGACAGCAGCCATAATCATGGCACTCGTGATTGCAATGATAACCATCTGTTTAACGGAATATTTGTTTTTGATTTCATCTTCTTTTTCTATTTGCCTATTTCTTTTTACATTAAATAAACTCATAACAAATCCCGATATTCCAAATGAATTTATTGCTATCACTACCATTAAGAAACTCCAAATTGCCGAGTAAAAAAATTTATTAAATAAAAATGTCAAGTCAAATTGCCACTGACTGCCTTCAGAAAACAGTACCATAAACAACAATACAACTGTTTCAAATGCAAAGAAAAAAATAATCCTCAAAATATATGAAAAGAAAAACAAAACCCTTTTAACAATTTTCTTATTCTCATTCCCTGTTATTATAGAATGTAGCAATTCATAACAAATAACATTGGAAAACAGAATTAATGCAAAAAATGATAACACCAGCAATACTTGTCCAATCAGTGTCTCATTTTGCATCTCCACATTTCCAGCGCTTATGCCATAAACATTTAATTTTCCCATATAAAATACGAACCATAGAGCCCGTGTATATAACCATATAATTGAACCACCAACTCCGCATATAGTCGCAAATTCTTTAGGATTTGTCCTGCTATACTTATATATTTTTTCTATCGTAGTTGCTATTTTATCAATATAATTCAATAACCTTCACCATAAACATTCACACAATAATGCCCTTTCTAATAATTATTTATCATTTGAGGCATAACAACCTCTTGGATATATCCCATAATGTGTTCTTTTGAATCCAATCTATTTTCAATGTAATACTTTTTTACCGCCAATTCACTAATCACTTCTCTTCCAGCTTGATTATCTCTGTATCCAACTCTTTTTTCTTTCCACGGTGTCTGAGCATGGCTGATTTTTTCCAACATTTTAGGTGAATATAACCCAAAGGTAGAAATAACTAAATCTATAGATTCTCTCTCTTTTAGCGAAACCTTGGTAAGCATACACCCATGAACACTTTTTATTCCATCATCAATCGGTTTATACCCATATCTTTTGTATTTCCTATATATCGAAGGATATACTGGTCCATGCTGCCATGCCTCACTATTTTCATCTATCAACCTTTTACCATTAATTGCATAATTAACACCATTAGAGAAAAATAATATCTTCTCTAATGCCAAAGGTGTTATTTCTTCCATACTGACAATTGTATAATTTACTATCTGTTCCAATTTAGATTCGGATATTTTTTTTAGTGTACTATATCTGCCTCTAATTTTTTTTAATGTAACTTCCTTCAATTTTTCTTTATTAACATTTACAGCATCCATAAATACCTTTTCATCATTTAGGAATCCATAAAGAATGTCAGAATGTGATTTGGATGGAATAACGCCATCAAAATATCTCTTAATAGTAACTTTACCAAAACCAGCAATATCAGCCAGTGCCTCTTTACCAATATCATATTTTTCCATTATTTCTGAAATCTCATCCGTGCTTATAATACCCACCGACATCTTATATGCTTTTATACACTCTTCTGTCTTTTTATAAATATAATCTTTGTCTGCAGGAACTTCTTCTCCACACTCTTTGCATCTAGCTACAGTAAATTGGTATTTTACCTTTTTGCCTTTGTACACATCACTAACAACTTCGTCATGCAGTTCATATTCAACCAAGTCTTCACAGTTGTTACAATATGCCCACATTTTCTCTCTCATACTATTATCCCTCTAAATTTTCCACATCTATTCATACGTATACAGCGCATCGCGCTGTATACGTCATTACCATATTTTCAATTTCTAGAACGATTCTCGTGAAAAGAAACAATTATTACCTTTTTTTAGGTTCTCTTCTATTATTTATTTTGATATAAATAATCAACTCTTTTCTTGCATTTTTACTATCATCTTCTGACCTACATAACAACTCACACGGGTATGCAAAGACATATAAAAATTCTTCTGGCAAGCCTTTTTCTTTCCTCTTCTCCGCGCCCTTGCTCTTATCCTCTATTTTAGCTATGAAATTCTCTATTTTCAAATCCTTAAGAACACTAGCTTCATCATTTGAATCAAAGATATAATCGCGTGACAAGGAAGGATTATCTTCTGTAGGTAATGCAGGCTTATACTCACCAGTTTTCGCAGCTTCATGCACATCCGCGAGTAACATCTGCTTTTCCATCTCTGTACAGGCCACTTTCGGTCCGGCGCTCACCTGCTCACATACACCAGCCATCGGAAGTTTTCGAAAGTGGCCTATCATATTTCCATCCGTCATATTCTCCTCCTCATATATTCTGATACGTTTTTTGCAAATATATCATTTTCGTATCATCTATATAATATTCAATGATAACTATTAAGTCAATAAAAAATCTCTTAAATCCGGCTCTACCAGAATTAAGAGATTCTTTTATTTTATAAGCGACATGAAACTGCATTAACAACTTCCTCATATGCCTGTATTGTAGGATTTATATAAATTGACATTCCTTTTCTCCACAATTATCAATTTCTTTACGCTTACTATATTTCTAACACTTTCCTTGCATATAAACATGTTGCAGTTACTTTAGCATTGTTACGTTCTGCTTCTTCCAGTACTTTATATACCAGACGCTTAGCTATTCCTTTCCCCTGGTATTCCATTGACACACCTGTATGATAAATGTTCCAAGTGCCATCAGTAATCTGATAATCACACTCACCAATTTCTTTTCCATTATCCACCGCAATGCTTCGGCAGTTTTCAAGATCACTGGTAACCTCTATATCATGCTTATAAAGGCAAGTCAGTGCCCCTGATGGACACTGACTGATCGCCCCCCAGATTTCTTTTGTCTCAGCATTATTGAGATTGATCCATGGCTTTTTCCCCGGGTAAAAGGTCTTGGGACTACCATTGACACATCTCTTTGCGTGAAAGCATTTATCAGAATTCCAAAATACTACAATATCATCATTTTCATACGTTCTATGCATAGTTCTCCTGATATTTGATATCTTGGCTTAGTAATTCTCTGCTTTGAGCTGGAAGTAATCTCTTGGATGGTTGCATACAGGGCATACTTCAGGAGCTTCCTTGCCGATTACAATATGGCCGCAATTGCTGCACTGCCATACACAGTCTCCATCTCTTGAGAATACAAGTTTATCTTCAACGTTCTTGAGAAGCTTTCTATAGCGTTCTTCGTGCTCTTTTTCTATAGCAGCAACGCCCTCAAAGAGCTCTGCAATCTCATCAAAGCCTTCTTCTCTGGCTTTCTTGGCAAAAGATGGATACATTTCTTTCCACTCGTAAGCTTCGCCATCTGCTGCCTCATTAAGACAATCTATTGTTGTGCCGATTCCTGATAATATCTTGTACCAGATTTCAGCATGCTCTTTTTCATTAGCTGCTGTCTCTGCAAAGATATTGGAAATCTGAACGTATCCTTCCTTCTTTGCCTTTGAAGCAAAGAATGTATACTTATTTCTTGCTTCTGATTCGCCTGCAAATGCTGCCAATAAGTTCTTTTCTGTCTCAGTCCCCTTTAAGTCCTCTGCTCTGCATCTCCACTTGTTGTCTGCCATGTTCTTAGTCTCCTTCCTTCCATTCAACAATATTTCTTTTTTCTTTGTTATATGAAAACTCAACACCTATTTTATGGATTGTCTGTTTCTTTTCTTGTGCACTAATCAGATACTTCTGAGCATACTTTTTTCTTTCAATCTGTCCCAATGCTTCATCTGAATCTTTTTCAAACTTAAATTCAAAAAGATATAAGTGTTTTCCAGCATCCATAACACAATCAATTCTACCGATATTTGTTGCCTCTTCTGCATCGATATCCATTCCGCATAGCAAAAAAACTGTATACATAATGGATTTATAGTATTTTTCCTCTGCTATTTGGATTGTATACGGAATATTAGCAAAGACATTCTCTATATATTTCCTTATATCGCCACTCTTTCCTTCTCTTGCAGCTCGTTTTATCAAATCAACCGTTGCAGAAAAGTCAGCAGGATCTTCATCAACAAATAGAGACACTATGTTTTTCTGAAACGAATCCCTGACCTCTTTATTTGGAAAGCGCATCGGATAATATGAATCGCTAAGTCCATCCTCAGGAACATCTCCAAGAGTCATGTATCCTGTCTGATAGAGCAACTGAAGAAACTTCTGCTTACCAATCATTCTCCTGGCATTATCATTCTTTATGCCATCTGAAGAAAAGGCAAATTCCGTAATGTCAAACACACTAAACGTATCCCTTGAAATAATAGGATCTCTCACATCATCTAGCGTAATCTGTATCTGCTGCATTGTCTTAGTCAGCACTTTTGGCGTCCCTGTTTCAAACCAGTAATTGGAGAAAATACCATCATTTCTAAAGAATGCTCCTATGGAAACCGGATTATAAACGCTTTCTTCCCTGGGTGAAAACCTAAAGCCGTCATACCATCTTTTCAAGGCTTTGAGAATTCCTGAATAATCAAGTAAATTACGATTCTCATCATATATTCCCCGCTTATTCAAATCCTCAATATAATCACCAAAGTACTTTTCAAGCTCCTCCTCTGTATATCCGAACATACAAGCATATTTCTTATCCATGCTAATGTCTGTCAGACTGTTCAATTTGCTAAAAATAGATAATTTAGCAAACTTGATAACACCAGTCATAAATACAAAGCGTTCATACTGTTCATAACCTTTTATCATCTGATAAAAGGTTTCCATGAAATTACGGAACATTTCTGCTTCAGTTTCATTTTCCAAATGTTCCATAATCGGCTTATCATATTCATCAACAAGGACTACCACGCCCATCTGATTCTTGTTATATAAAGCTTCAATCAATTCGCCAAATAAAAGCGCCGGGTCTGTGTTCTTAGCTTTTATCCCATTGTTATCAGCAATTCCGTTTAAAGTCTGTACTAGCCAGGAAGATAATAACTCTATACTACTCAAATTTGCTTTAGCAAAATCCAGACGAATAATAGGATATTTTTTCCAATCATAGCCAGTTTCTTTGTATATAAAACAGTCTTTGAAAAGTTCTTTTTGTCCATCAAAAATCGATTCCAACGTGGAGATTGTAAGGCTCTTACCAAATCTTCTAGGGCGTGCGCAAAAGAACTGCCCTTTAGGGGCAGAAATAATATCATATAAGTATTTGGTCTTATCAACATATATGCAATTATTCTCAATTAAATCTTTGAAGGAGTATATTGAAGTCGATATTGCTTTTGCCATTTGTTGATTTCTCCTAATTTAAATCCATTCTCTTGCAATTATTTATTGTTTCTGTTCGTCACTTTTTCAATCTTGCATTTATGCTTTTTGGTCTTGGAATCATAGCTGATTCCACATAGCACAATTTCTCCATGTGCGTTTTCAAATACCTTAGGATACCTTTTCTCACGTATCTGGCTAATAGCTCCTTCGGTAGTATTATCAACCTTAAGCTCGATCAGAAGGATCGGCATATGAACATTAGGCATAGGAATATACACAAGATCTGCATAGCCATGGCCTGATGGCAATTCCTCCACTTTAATATAGTTATTCGCGCAACTGATATAGGCAAATTTAACTACAGAGCGAAGAGCCTGTTCATCATTATAAAACAGTGGTGAAACACCAAATGTTCCAGCATCGTGTGCATTCTGAATAGCTAGTGCAACTGCCTCTTCATTTCCTTCAATTGTATCTATTATAAGCTGATCCGATTCTCTGATTATTCTTGTCGTAACCTCATGATTACCACCACGGATCGTACTAATAAACTCCCTTTTTATCTCTTCATTTGGGATTCTGACTTTCCCGGTTTTCACATCATACGCAAGATAACCTAAATGAATCAAGAGCGATAGCACGTCGTCTCTATTCTGTATAGATGTCATATCATTTTGAAATGTGGCGGTATCTACAGGCATCTCGTTTCCGCCGAGCATCTGTATCAAATCTGCTTGAAGACCATTTGCGTCAAGATTAATGTACTCGCGCAGTGCTTCATAGGTTTCCGTTTTGGACCAGTATGAATCATAAACTCCTGTACGTACTGCCTGACTGACAGAATTTGGGTTGTAGACCTCTCCTACTTTAGGAAAAGAGTACCCATCATACCAAGTCTTTAGCTTACTCTTATTAACTGCATACTCTGTGGCCAGATTATCTATATCTCTTTTTGTAAAACCTACATATTCAGCAAAGATAGATGGCTGAATCATAGTATATTCTCTAAAATCAGATATTGCTGACTGATGGCCGTATTTTTTGATTGGTAAAATACCTGTCATGAAAGCTCCGGCTATTACTCTGTCAGTAACATTGCCGTTTTTAAAAAGCTCCCTGAGCAGGTTAATATATGCTTCTTGTAACTGTGTCTCATATTTATATTCCCTAAAAAGAGCATCCCATTCATCAATAATAAAGAAAAACTTATCTTCTCCCGATTCAACTATATTAACAAGTATCTCTCCAAGTGATAGTGTATCAGGTACTGAAAAAGCTACTCTGAGCTCGTTTATTATCGCATTTTTAATATTGTCCACAATTTGTGAGACATCTTTGGACGCAGATATAAACCCGGTAATATCAAGGTATATCACATTAAACTGATTAATGTACCTGAGGGAAGGATCGTCTTTTTCTACCCTTCTTCCAACAAATAATTCTCTTGAATCCACTGATTTATCGTAATATGCTCCAAGCATCTTGGCCGTATATGACTTTCCAAATCGCCTGGGCCTGCTGATACATGTCAGTTTATCTGGCGTATTTATGGTACTGTTAATAACGTTGATAAGCCCCGTCTTATCAACATATATTCCGCTCAATATTGATTTAAAATTTTCATTCCCAGGAGCTAAATACAGTCCCATTTATCGTACTCCTCGTATTTTCCTGATAACATCTCCAAAATGACTCTTTATACTTACGTAGTATATTATCACTCTGCTAGTAGCATATACTATAAATTGAAGTAGATATTGTTTTGGCCATACAGTAATTTCTCCCCTATCCTGATGCCTAACTATAATTGCTGCAGAAAGGCTTTAATCCTTCATGCATTTCAGCATCATATCCGCAACATTCTCGCTTATACAATCTGAATATAAATTCTCGATCACATCGTGTTCTACCATTTTGCCTTGATATTTCTCAGCAAAAGACTTAACTTCTTGTGCCATAGCATCTAGCTTTGCCTCATTTATTTCAGTCGTTTCCATGCTGCTTGTTCTATCGCCCGGCATAACATTTACAGCCATAGGATATTTCTGAACATAGGGAAGTGACGGGCAATCCTGAATCTGGCATATATTCAGAATAGGTTTGCCTGTGTTGATATATTCTATAAGCTTAGACGGGAGCATATTCTTGATAGAATTATTCATATTTATAAGGATATGCGCATTTTGCTGGGCAATAGCAGATTCTTCTGAGCTGACCCACCCGTGGATAACTAGCCTGTCACCAAGTATTTCCTTGTACTTGTCTACTATTTGCTCACAGCCTCCTCCATACAGATGAAGAATATAGTTATCAGGAAGTCTGCTAAAAATCTTGAGCATAAGCTCAGGGTTTCTAATATCCTCATAGAGCTGACCAACGTAGACAAAGTCTATATTTGCTGAACTCGTGAGTGAAGTATCGTTATTTGAATCTTCATCTATGTTATTATACACATTGGTAATTTCTGACACGTTTTCTTCGGTCGCACTGTTAGTATTTCTAACTAATTTATACTTTTGCACCTTGGGAACACAGAAATTGACTCTTTTACCAAGTAACTTCTCCGAAAGATAGTCCATGTCATTTCCCACAAAGTCGAGTGTAAAAACATTTCTTGCTGACTCGAAAACACGCTGCTCTTTGGCAAGTTTCTTGTTTCTGGTCCTATTTGTTGTCGATGGATTGTTAGTATAAGGATCCATCATGATCACATATTTATCGGCGTCTATATTAGCTGATGCAAGGGCATCTGCAATGTAAAAGGGCTCAGTGACAGCAATTACGGCATCAAAAGTCTTTTTCTTAAACAGCTTTTCTATTTGCTTTTTATATTCATTCCTAATTTCAGACGATTCCAAAAACTTTTTATTGATCATCTTCAGCAAGAAAATTGGATGTGTTAATTCGTATACTGCCTTGCCTGCTGCCGATAGGCGAATCCATTTATTACTTTTGGTAACAGTATTTAATATGTCATCCTCGGTCACCCTAAATGACCACACCATGTGCAGCGCACCGGCTTTTTGCTGATCTATTTCATGGTATTTATCTTCCCTTGTAAGGCAAAACACCTCATGTCCACGTTCCATCCATGTTTTGGCAAGTTCATATACAATCCCGACATTGGCACCACATGACGAAGATAAATTATCCAGTACTAAAAGGAGTTTCATTTCCAAAGCCCTTCATGATTGTTTCTTGATTCCTTTAGATTATATCATCCTTATCTACCGCGTATCTACACTATTAATGTGTATTACAGATTGTCTTTTTGCTACTTTTAATTCTCTTTACAACAATTGCCGCTGCCATTGTCACAACAAATGATAAAACGCACCAAATCGCCGGATTAACGTCCCCCACTCGTTTATACACTCCATGTATCAGATTGATCACTGGAACGTGGATCAGATAGGCATACTGCGAAAGGCCGGCAAGTATGAGAAAGATGTCGATAGCTCTTTGGCCAAAACCATTGCTATAGAGCTTGTCGCAGATGCCTTCTGACCTTGCAATTGCGTATATCATAACTGCAATCGGAATTGTGAAGTAGAATCCGGATGATACTATCCAGTATATTTCTGTGCCATATAAGCCAATTCCAGTTGCCAGAAGTGCAATAGATGCGGCAAATGAAACGATTGATATGATGAACCAGATTCCGATAACTCTACCATCATCCTGCCCATTAGTTCGTATGCATAGGCCCTTATTATACGCAATAAACAGATATCCCATTTGCATAGATATCAGGTAATCCCCCACCCTTGAAAGAGGGTTTTCGTATTCATAGAGAAATGCTATATAGTCAGGGTTAGTACGCTGAAATAGAACGTTTATAACTATTGTAATAGCATAAATAGTGCCCATGACAACTATAGCTTTGATCAAGTGCGCAGTCGATAGCTTCTCTTTACTGCCAACTTTATCCGCATTGTCGTAAATCCTATGCATTATCTTCATAAACACAGGTGTCAGAATAAAGAGTATCAGGCTAAGCGACAGATACCAGGACACAATGTTGTATTCACTGAATATTCCGTACCAGGCTCCGTTTTTGGGGCCCCAGTCTGAAATCAAGAGTATGTTTGTAGCAAGCTTAGAGATGATAGTTGCTGCATTTGATCTAAGGTGTTCAACAGCTCCGCTCCCGAAGCTCAACAGGTACAATGCAAATGCAATAAATGTCATGATGATGTGCAGTGGATAGATGCCTCTTATTTTCCTGAAGGCATAGCGAATGAGGCTTCCCGGGGTGCACGAAATCTCCTTCTCATATCCGTGAAGGACATTGAGAAATCCGCTTAACATTAGGAACACCGTTATGCTCCACCTTGAGAAAGCCTCATGAAATACATTTACATGAAAGAAAAATATGCATAAGAACGCTATAGTTCTTATGATTTGTAATCCTTTGAAATACTTTGGTTGCATATAACCATTGTGATGCTCCTCATTCACGCCAGATACCATACATATTCCTCAACCTTGGATGGTTCATAGTCCCCTGAATCAAATATATGTTTTCTCAGTTCAGAATATTCATTAAGATTTATTCTCTTATAGCCATTCTTATCATAGAACCTGAGCGCCCTAGCGTTAGCAGGATCAACGCACCAATAAACGTTCTTGAGCGGTTTATCCAGTTCTTTTCCCTCAAACGCCATATCAAGAATCTGCTTCATTGCCATAGCTGAAGCACCAGTACCTGTGGCAGCACGGCGAATGACTATGCCAAATTCAGCAAGCCCAAGTTCATAATCGATTTCCTTAAGGCTCACCGTCCCCAGGTAACCATCTTTGTCATCTGCAATTGCCAAATGTAGATTGTCCTTATCAACCGCGGAACTCTTTATGAATTCCATGCAATTGTCTATTGTCATGGCTGCAAAATTCTTATGTAAATCTTTAACCAATTCCTCATCATGCATCCACTCCAGCATCAGAGGCGCATCTTTTTCCTGCAATAATCTAAGTTTCATAATTCTCCTTAGGTTTTCTTTTGTAATATATTACAGCACTGCCTCAAGCAGTACTTTATCTCTAACATTAACTCTATGTACTCCAGTAGTCTTATTCTTATTGAAATTAAAGCTGAGCATATATCCTGTATTCAAACCGAAATAGTCCAAATAATCGCACAGCTGCTCTTCTCCCCGTCTATTGTAGCTATCACCATGCCAAATTTTCATCTCAATAATGTATCTGGTTCCTAAATAGTCAATGATCACATCTGTTCTAGTCTGAGTTCTTGTCTGTGCCTCTATGTAATAATTACCAGTTCCATTAATTATTGGTTTTAGATACAGCAAAAATAATTCTCTTCCATCTTTTTCCAAAAATTTATCCTCTAGAGGACCGCATATTTCTGTATAAGACGAAATAAAATGCTCTAGAATAAGTTTCATATTAAGTTTGCCATCCGTAATGAAAATATTTTTGGATAGACCGCTCTCTTTAACGAAAACATTATTCTTCATTATCTCGTCTGACAGGAAAAGATTATATAAGAACGTCTCATATATCCTGTTTGCTATTGTAACAACACCATTTCTATTTTCGATAAAGCCGTACATTTGCATCTGTGCCAGCTCTTCCTGATAATTGTTGAATGATATGCTTACTCCCTCAATCAGAATACTCTTTAATACTTCCCTCAGGTTTGGATAATTAGTAAGCTTACCAATGAGAGATTCAAATAAAGTATTACTGTCATTGACGATTATTTTTACAGCTTCATCTATCCCATTCCTTGTCCATGCCTCAGACAGATTATGAAACTTGGATGGAACCAGCTTTTCATCAATGATTTGGCACATTCTACTCACAAGATAAGGATATCCATTCGTGTAATCACTTATCTCTTTAGCCAAATATTCGCAATCAATCGACAGCTCATGGTCTGATGCATAATCGCTTAGCATTCTAGCAATACCAGCAGTATCAAGGCGCATAGAAATGTCAAAGTCCGCAGCTATATTCCAAGGGCTGTTAACCTTATGCTGACCTTCATCTCTTATTTTGCTTTTAATATGCTTAACGTCAGTAACACCTGCTAAAATAACCGACTTAAAAGTCGGTATATTAGCAGAATTTCTGCGCATAAATCCTTCTCTAAGCTGGGCAAGAAAATCCCAAAAAACCTGATTGTTAGTTGCACCATCTACTTCATCAATGATAAGAACAATTTCTCTGTCAGAATGCTGGCACCAATTCGTAAATAGATCAAACAGTTCTCCCATTTTGGCCTTATTATCATTTCTACTCACAAAATCTTCGAAACATTTTCTAATATCATCAGGCACGTTCAATCCATTGGCTGCCTGCATTAGTATGAGTCTTGAAACTTCCTGAACAAAGCTTTGTTCAGTTCTATATCCTGCCGCACTTATACCTTGAAAATCCAGGCTGATTACCAGATATGAGTCCATAAGATTTCTGGTCAGAGCAGTAAGCGTCGTTGTCTTGCCATACTGCCTTGCCCTGTTTATGGTAAAATATTTCTCATCTTCTACCATTTTTCTGATTTCAGCAATTCTAGCTGAAATATCTACCATATAGTGTTTTTCAGGAATACATACTCCGGTTGTATTAAATGATCTCATATCATTAAGCCCTTCATGATTGTAAACTAATCACATGAGCATATTTATCTCCATACTCCTGCATCCACTGATCCCTGGGAATAGAACGACAGCTCTTTTTTCCATAGAAAATTCTGGTCATGTAATTATCAACATTATCAGGGTCAGCCACGATCGGCATATGCATAAGTGGCCCCTGCTCATTATTTATTTCAGGCACAACTACATCATCTACATCCGGCTCCTGCATCAGATAGCGCTGAAGCTTCATCTGCGCTCTATAGTCATCAGCCTGTCCCGTAAGATAATATTCCATGCAAATGTAGTCTGTGTAGCTTTTGATGCCGTGTCTGGATACATAGGCTATCACAAGCACTATGAATATCATGAGAACATCAGTCTTTAATCCGCCAAGATTCCTGATCCATCCCATTTTCCAGTACATCCACCCTATAACATAGATGATGCTTGCCATTAGACATACCATGAACGTAAGGAAATTAAAATCATTATAACCGCTTGAAGCCACTCCTCCGCTATAAACCTTGGGGGCATAAACACTAGCATTAACGCAGAACATCACTAGCACAAACAAAAGCGGATGAGAAAAAATCTTTTTATACCTGTCAGCATTTTCATCTTTACAAGCACTATACAATCCGTAAGTAATAGCCACTACCATGATAAGGGCAATCAATATAAATCCCCTATCCATGATAAAAGAGCCTACGCCTTCTGTGACAGACATGGCAAATGAACCAAGTATAGTTGCAACAATTCCTCCTGCGGGCCTGGCCTCCTTTTGCAGTTCAGATGCCGCCCTAACTGCATTCCCAGGTGCAATAACACTGATAATAAGGCCTGCCATAAGTAATCCAAAGGGAATTAGCAACAAAACATTTCTCTTATCTCTTTTACCCGCCAAGACAAATCCGGCAAGCCACAGCAGAAAAACAGCAATAGGAAGAAGGAGCGCTGCAGGGTACGTCACACCTCCCATTAAAATACTGACAATGCTCAAAAGCACAAAATCTTTTATCCTGTGCTCCATTAGGAAATTATCTCCCAGAACAATTCCGCAAATTGTCATAAATAATGGCATTATATAGTGAACACAGCCAACCCACCAGAATATTCCATTCTTGGGTGATGGCATGAGTTGCAATTCGAAAATCAAAAAAATAAGGCCGATCTGAAGCCAGTACAATCCTTCCAGCTGCCATCTGACCTTAAGAAAATGATGTGCCAGAATCAAAAAGCCTACTATGTGCAATAACAGAAATATATACGGAACCAAGATATAAGCATTATCAGAAAACACTTCCGGATGAAGTCCGAACACAAAGCAGTCAAACCAAGTTCCCTGCCAGCTGTGCCAGACGCTAATTGTCGTTTCCGCAGCCGCCTTAACTGCCTGCCATACAGAACCTGTTGCAAGATAGGTCAGATGCGGTCCTGCACCAAAATTGTAATCATCCCCTGAAGCACTGTCATATCCTGCGACAATGCATATAGGGATAATTGAAATAATCAGAAGAATAGTCATTATGATTACTGACATCTTCTGATGCTTATAAGTCCAACCAGACATATCTTTATCCTCAAAAATTAAGTTCTATAGCCTCATAAATGTAATATCGGTAATTTTCTTTCGTTTTCGCGCTTGCATTTAGTAACAATATTGCGTTTTCTTTTTCACTAAATATTCACAATTATATTATTGACCTTGTTCATTATTAATGATAAGTTATACAAGCTTTGCGTCTGAAAGCCTTGCAGACAGCCACCTTGTCTGCGCGCCTTTTAGACGACCAACAAAACAGTCCGCGTCCAAATACGTCGCTTTACTGAGACTAGAGTGGAGCCTATCAGTAAACCGTATTTATTCCGTGACGCACCCCTTCGTTTGTTGGTTAAACTAATTGCGCTTAAGATAACCGATCACAAAAGCAAACATCTTAGGAATTGACCTCAAATATACACTCCTATAAAAAGGTTTCTTATATTCCTGTGGAATTGATTTAAATACCTCTTTATACTCAGAGCGGTTTCCGCTGACCATCATGCTGAGGAAACCTGTTGCAAATGCGCCTGCGTACCAGTTAGAAAAATCAATCTCATCAGACCATCTGCTACTCATACCATTTAAAAGATCCACCTGGTGTTTGAACTTTTCAAGCTTGGAGTATCTTGAGTTATAATTCTTTTTATCTTCAGTTGAACTAACGACCCTGTGCGCGTCAGTCACAATATCAAGGACATATACTGGTCCTTTTCTCAGGATCAATACCTCATCAACAGCATCATCCACAAATTTGCTGATTTTCTGAGCCTGTGCAAAGTACTCCCTGCCCTCTTCATCCAGAAAATAATTTCTCATAAAAGAGCCATGAGTTCCAAGTGGAATGCACTTCTCATAGTCCTTGATCGTATACTCTCTGTTCACCTGAGATTTATCGTGAGGCACTACATCATAGGGAACAGTTTCATCGTTCATTCTCAGCTCTATACCACAAAAAGCAGCTACATACTGTGGGTGTTCGTCAAGAAATGTTGCTTCCGCCTCAATCTTGTTTTCATTGATCCAGTAGTCATCTCCCGAGAGATTTGTGATGTACCTTCCACGGCACATAGACCTTACTTTGTAAATATTGGCCGGAATTCCCTCGTTGCGCTCATTTAAATTGATCCTGATGATATCAGGATATTTCTCTGCGTATTCCTTGAGTATCTCTCTAGTTCCATCCTGAGAGTAGTCATCAGAAATCACCAGTTCAAATTTGTAGTGCGTCTTCTGGGCAAGAACGCTCTCTATGGCCTGACGAACGTATTTTTCATGGTAATACGTCATCATATATACACTTACATCTATTTGTTCATTGTTGATCTTATTTTCCAAAGCTGTTTTCCCTTTAATTTCTTAACCTATTTTACTGTTCCGTTTCCGGATAAGACGCCTTCTGTATCATATATATTGTAGTAAATCGTCTGCCTGTCAAAAAAAGTTCCCTTAGCCGCAGAATACATTGAACCAGCCACAACCTCAAAGGCGGCCATTATAGTAAGTGCAATCACAAGCGCTCCAAGGCTCTTTCTGAGTGCCAGAAAGCTGCCATCTTTTCTCCTGATCAGCTGCAAAAGAGAGCCTGCAAAGCCAATGCATATTAGAAGTAACGGAAGCTGAAAAATTCTGTTTGCAAAACCTGCTGAAAAAGTCATAACAAATACGCTAACAAAAGCAAGTATGCAAAACATGAACTCTGAAGTGATCACTTCTATAACTACAGCTCGTAAATTAGTGCTACTCTTAACAGCACTCTTATTTCTCGCACGATTAAATATATACAACGCCAATCCTATGGCAAAGGGAACCATTAAAAAGGTCATAGAATAAAATCCCTCTCTGCCAATACGAAATACATATTCTATAAAAACATTATGACCTGCGCTTTCTGCCACAGAAGCCGCTGTCCTTACAGCGTTTCCGGGTGCCAGGATCAGAAATGCTGCGCCTACTGCGCAGGAAAAAGCTCCCAATATCTGATAAATCCTGATGCTATGTTTACTATAAATCATATATACCAGGAAATGCACAAGCGCAAATATTATGGTACAGGCCCCTGCCTCATTGGATAATCCCGCCAAAAAGCCAAGGACAATATAGCCAACTGATAATCCTATCTTTTTGCCAGTGGTCATTACTATATCCGCCTGATTACCATTAGTCTTGTCAAAACTATTGCCACCAATTCCACCAACATTTACATCACAGTCACTTGCCACAACCTTGTGAAAATAACCGTAATACAATAGCCCAAATCCCAGAATAGCCAGGTTTGTCCACAAATAAGTTACAGTTCCTGTAATCCAGGTTATAACCTCCGCAAAATCCGGCATGAAAAACCACATGAAAAGATAGATTCCAGACAGTGTCAGCAGTTTCTCAGTGCTTTCCATGTCATTGCAAGCCTTACCGGCACTTTTCTCACTCTTTTTGTATGCAAGATCAGCGCTGACCTCAGCATATCGGCAAATCACATTTGCAACAGCCACATATATAAGTCCGTTTATTGCAGCAAAAAAGCCCTTGGGTAGCATCAGCATGAGCTGAATAAAGAACATGGAAACTGCTCTTCCACCCCAGGTCATATAGTAAGTTGCAACTGAAGGAAATATCTGAGAAACGCTCTCAATATGACTACCATCGGCAAAAGATAATCTGTGAAGACTATCATCCACATAATCCGGCATTTTATAAGACAAAAATGCAATAAGGATAAACCAAAATAAATTCAAAAATATGTATTTTAATGTATTATTCTTATTCATTATCACTCACATATTTCACTAATAATCTTGCTTGCAACAGTTTCAGCAGAAAACTTCTCTCTGCAAGCTCTGGCAGCTTCCTTCATATCATACGAACCCGCCATAGAATCTGCCATATTTAGCATAGCATCTGCTAGTCCATCTACATCATCTACAGAAACCAACAATCCGTTCGTTTCATCCACAAAATCTTCCGGGCCTCCGCACTTTGTGGCAATTACAGGTGTTCCTGTAGAAAGTGCCTCAATATACACTATTCCAAAGGTTTCAGACCTGCTGGCCAGTACAAAGCAGTCACTATCAGCAAGTTTTTTTGCAAACTCTTTTCTCACATAGGATCCTGTAAAAGAGATTCTGTCAGAAACGCCAAGTTCCATTGACAGACCTTTAAGCGATTCCATCTCTGGACCATCTCCCATGATCGTAAGGCGGTAATTTCCATGTTCTTCAGCAGCTTTCGCAAATGCCCTGATCAGTACGTCGAACCCTTTTCCGTAATTGACACTTGCAGCTGAGAGAAACTCAAAAGTTTCCTTTTTCTCTTTAGGCGCATAATCAAATTCGCGCAAATCAGCAATATTGGGAATCACAATCGATTCTACGCCATATTTATCCCGCACATCCCTTGCAAGAGCTCTGCTAACAGAAATGGCCTTAGTAGCTCCCTGCAGCGCTTTTTCTTTTCTCTTCTCAATTGAGCTGCCCTCATCAAGAGGTGTTATATGCTCTGTGATATAGTAAGGGATTCCTCTCTTGGAGCAATAATCAGTAACTGATATTGCCTGCTGACAGCAGTGCACATGAATACATTTGGCAGTTCCAAACTCTTTTTCAATATGCTTTATAAGCTGATGAAAACAAAAGTCCTGAATCCTGTATTTAATCGCAGGTGGAAGCGGACCGCACGGAAAATTATACTCACAGACCTGAACATTGTCTTTAACAAATCTGTTATAGCCCCATTTTCTCTTTTTCCTAAATGACCTGACGTCCAGCGCCGCAAATACGACGCTCTCCCCTGTATCAGCAATAGCCCTCGCCTGATCAAATTGAAAGAGTCCATTTAATGGATACTCATCCGATGGGCATCCCCAGGAAACTTCTAATATATAATTACTCATCCTTACCTACTTCAATCTTATTTCTGGTCATGGCAAGAAACTCATCGTAGTCCCTGATATAATCACTCTCATCATAGAGTTCTGACGCCATTACCATGAGAACAGCATCCGGTGAAAAGTCATACATTTCACGCCACATATCATTGGCAATATAAAGGCCTTCATAGGGTTTCTCAAGAGGTACAATCTTCTTCTCAGTTCCGTTATCAAGAAGAACCTTGCAGCTTCCGTGAATGCAGACAAGTATTTGCTCAAGTTTCTTGTGAGCGTGCTTACCCCTGACAACTCCGGCAACCGTGTCGTACATGTAATATACTCTTTTTATCTGGAATGGAATGTCCTTGAACTCCTCAAGCGCAACCAACTGCCCTCTGTCATCGCCATGAGGCTGAAACATATATTTAACTACCTGCATAGATTATTCCCTTCAACGTTAATTTTCTTAAGCTATTATACACCATACATCCCCATATAATAAAGCATATCGCTCGATGCATGCTCATATCACACGTAAAAAGAGAAGTTTTCGCGATTATTAATCTTCTATCGCCGAAAACTTCTCTTATCTTCTTATTTTTTAATAAATAATACTGTACTACCAGCTATATTCATAATTCATAGAGCATAACATAACCATTTCTCAAGCCTGCGCTGAAAAATCTTCCTTACCAACTCCGCAGAGAGGACATACAAAATCTGCAGGGAGATCATCCCACTTTGTGCCAGGAGCTATTCCGTTATCAGGATCGCCTGCTGCCTCATCGTAAATATAGCCACATGTGTTACAAACATACTTCATAGTCAAATCCTCCTATTTCGTTATAATCTCTGGTAAAAGAATAATCGAAAACATCTAATATGATTATAACAAGATTACGAGCATATGATTATTAATATATTGTAAACAATAAAATCATTTCTTTACCACAACTGATTTCTCGCATTTACAAAATCATCCATACTCTCAAAGCTATAGATGTATGCGCTATCGCTTCCATAAACCAGATGATCTGACATTCCAAAGATCATAGCTGAGCCCTGATTTCCAAGGTCATAATCCCTGGCACTTACAATTACAAAGAACTTACCCTCCGGAAGTTCCTCTGTATGTCTTACTTCCTGAAGCCATGGATACTCAGATCCCAGATCGTCAATATGATCAACATCCATTACAGTGCGCATTTCTATTCGTCCGTTTGTAAGAGCCATTATAACATTGCTGGACCAGAACATTCCAAATCCCTGCTCGTAATCTGAATTCTTGAGCCACTCAATCGCATCTACAATGGCATAGTCCTGATACTGATCCTGTGGATTAGGATCTGCATAGACAGAAACGCTTGCAAGAGCTATAGCTGCGGCTATCAGGCCACATACCACATTTCTGTAGTTGCCGATATATGCGGCTACTGACTTGTTGTGGGTTCTGTTATCATCTGCACTAAATACCCCAAGTCCCAATATCACTAGGAAATATGGAATAACAGGAAGCCAGTAATATGAATAATACTTATTACTGCAGGACAATACTACAGTCGTAATGAGCGTCAGCACTCCTGCATAAACAAGAAAGAGCTGAACAATTGGCTGAAATCTCCAGAACTTCTTATACACATAGATAATGCTAACTACAATTCCAACTATCAAAAGGAAATTCAGGCAGTTAATAAGTCCCTGCCAGCTCACAAATCCAACCTCTGCGTGCCATCCAAAGAGAGTCAGTGAATCAGAGAGTGTATCCAGTATTCTTGAAAAAGAGAAATCTCTCCAGGTCTCTCTGAACTGATCTTGAAAATGATATTTATTACAGAGTACCTTTCTGTTTATTCCAAGTCCGATGCAGGAGAAAACAAATGGTATAAGCGCATAGATAAATGCGGCTTTTGCAGACGCTGCAAACTCTTTTGCCCCCTCCCTTTCTGCGAACCTTGCAAAATGTGCAAAAAGAACAACAACCAGGCTGGTCGCAAACAGCGGCGCATAGCAGATCATCAATAGTCTTACTCCGCCAAGACCTGCCACAAAAGAAATCAACGCAAGAAGAGTTCCGTAAATACCCAGAACAGCTATATTATTACCACCAGTGCAATCACTAGCACTATCTCCATTTTTAGCAGAAGCAGCTTTTCCTCCCTGAACTGCTCTAAAGAAAAGCCCCATGGAAACAAACGCAATGATAAAGTAAGTTACGTAGCTCTGGCCAAAGGTTACAATTCTCACATACCACTGTCCAAATGGCCAAGTCAGAATACTTGCTGCAAGAAGTCCCTCTTTTTCAAGTCCAAGTGCTCTTGTCATAAACAGGAAAGATGCCACGATGAGGATCAGGAAAACCACAGCAGCTGCAAGTCTTACCATCAGCCAGTTATCCGGCCATATATAGAAAAGAAGTTTGTACAGAAGCTGTGTATGAACCACGTGAAGCTCTGTGGAATAGAACCAGTTCTTACTGAGGATTCCGCCCTCCTGTGACAAGAGCTTACCCAGGATCATGTCGGATGCTATATCGCTGTTTTCCATGTAGAAATCTTTTTTCCATATGAGAAACAGGGTAAAAAGAGCTCCCAAGACCATGAAGATCCACATAAAAATACTAATCTTCTTATCACTTTTGTTTCTGTTATCAACTGCCTTCGATCTAGACATCTGTATTTACTCCCGCAAAACTTTTAATTATTCATAGCATTATTATTTGATTACTTACTGCATTGCTTTATTACCTTATTACAGCATTACTCATTTAATCTATTTACCACTTCATTACTATATTATTCTTTGACTTTCTGCTGTCTTTTCTCATACCTTACAAGTATTACTAGAAGTACTGCTCCAAGTATCAGCATCACAAATCCCGGCAAGAGCCCCGGTGTGTGGTATCTAAGCTCAATCGCGTGATCACCGGCAGGCATCTCGATTCCCATGAACATTGTGTTGACCTTGATAATATCGCTCTTTTGACCATCCACATAAGCTGTCCAGCCCTTGGTGTAAGGAAGCGTAAGGCACATGATGCCTGTATCTTCAAGTGTGATATTGCCTGTAATCTTATTGGTTGTATAAGAAATAGGATTCTTATTAAGCTCTATATCAGTGAGCATGTTGCTGCGAAGTTCGCCGAGCTGCTTCTGATAATTCTCCATCGGCTGACAATATACGCCAAGGTCCTCAAAGGTATAGGTTCCAGCCTCAGTAAAGGTAACCACGATCTCGTCCCTTGCTCCCTGCGCATATCCCATGTTGAGGAAATAGTCGTGCCAATCACTATAGAACTGGTTATCCTCTGTCTTATACCAGATGTCCTTGTGTGTAACTTCATTTCCCTCAGCAAATGCCTTGACATTCATGATTGGATAGTTAGTATCTGAGTCTGATACATATAAATTATCAAGCCACAGATATGTCTCGCAATTCTCAGCACCCTTGAATTTGATATGTACTGAGGAACCGCCTTCTGAAACGATCCATTTGCCATCACTTGCCTCAACTGCTCCCTCGTAGCTTATTTCTACCGGACAGTTTATAAGTGAATACTCAGGCTCAGCCATCTGAAGATTACTATCTCCATCCTCAACAACAGCTCCATACAAAAGAGCTTCCTGCCTGTTCATAGTCGGAATCGACTCGTATTCAGACCTTGGAATAATTGAATAATAAGTATATCCAAGAGAAAGCGGTGCCTGATTCTCAAATATCGCAAAGTTATATCTATCGTGAATATGTGCATAACCAAAAGGCACATATCTCCACTCTTCCTCTGTATTAAAGCGAAGTGAATAATATCTTACTCCGGCAAGAGAATTAAGTATAGTTCTATCATCGAGCGCAAAATATGCAAAGTTCTGCTGATCGTTATTCCCCATTTCCTTGAAATAGTCAGATACAACTCCATTTGCAAGGGACCAGTAGAACTGTGTTGAAGAGATACCCTCAATAAGAGAGGCATTCCAGATCATGTCTCTTCCTGTGTACCTGTAGAAGCTGTGAGGATCTGTCCCTGTAGCTTCTGCTGCTTCCATGACAGACTGAACCTCTGTACTCTCAAGGAGAATATGCATGTCATCAGGTGTAACATCTGAATAATACTCAACGATCATATTCCCCTGACTTGGATCGTAGCCATAATATCCGTTGAAAACTATTGCTACCAGAGTTGCTGCAAGGAGCGCAACCTCTGCTACTTTCTTAACTCCAACTATCTTGATAACGCTTGCTATAATGCACAGCACAAGTCCGGCGCCGGCTATTATCAGTTCAGTTCTTGCATTAGCGTACCCGAGATTGTGAGTTGTGCGGCATATGAGTATAAGCGCAACACTCATGATTACCATCCCAACTATCTCTTTTACCTTCATGTTAAAGAGATCATCCCACAAATCTACCAGCATAAATGACCCCGCCAGGGCAAATGCAAAGGTCCATCTGTTGATAGTATAGGCAAATCCTGTAAGTGCATAGCCTGCTGCCGGAATACACACAAAGAGTACCAACAGTGCCATAACAACAAAAAGCTGCCATCTTGAGCTTCTCTTTTCCTTATCAGCACCCTCTTTTCCCTTAGAAAAGAGCATAAGCACAGCCTCAACTATTAAGAGAATAAAGGGCAGAAGTATGACTCCATGGTGGCCAATCTGTGTGTCATAGAGGCCATGATATACAAAGCTAAAGAAATTACGGATAAGTTCGTAATAATAATCCTTGGTATAAAAAAGAGGAACTCTGATTCCTGTGCTGACTCTGGGATTGGCTGGAAATGCCATAATAACAGTAAGAAGCGTTATCATCGCCATCATGCTTCCAATAATTCCTGAAATCATGAATTTAACAATGAGCTGTCCCCATTTAACAAAATCCCTGCCGTGTATAAAGATAGCTCTAACTATCACATACACTATAGTTAGGAGAACCATCATATAGAAGAAAAAGAAATTGTTACTTCCTGCAAGGAAAATAGAAAATGCAAAGAAACCGCTTCTTTTTTCCCTAAGGATCTTCTCAGCACCTAGAATAACAAGCGGGAAGTAAATAAGCGGGTTTGCAAAAAACGGATGCCAGATTCCAAGGAACAAAAAGAATGTGCAAAATGCGTAGGTAAACATTCCTGCCATTACACCAATCCTGGAAGCCTTGGGCCTTAAGTAGAAAGCAAGAAGTGAAAAAGTGATTCCTGCAAGATATGGCCTTAGCATCATTACTACCTGAAAATAAATGTAGATGTACTGATTCTTGACGAAAATTGCCGGGAGATTTAATAAATCTCCAATTGCGTAGTACTGAAGCGTAGGATATATGTCTGTTCCATATCCCATACCAAGAGAAAAAGTCTGTATATCCAAAGAATGCTCTGTAAATAATCTATACAGAACTCCCCTCATCCACTTGGAATAAAAAGCCAAAGCCTTAAGGTGCTGCCTGAAAGCATCAGCCATGTTCACAAAAGTTGCATTTGCTTCAAAGAATGCATGGAACACAGCAAATACCATGGCTGCAAAAATAGCGGTATATATCAGATAAAAACAAGCAAAACTTTTCTTTTTCACTAGAACTCCCCTAACCAAAATATATTGGCTCTCACAAATAGGAATTACCTACTTGTTTCAGAATCGTATAATTTATTATTTGAAATCATTGATGGTATCAATTACATATTGTATCTGCTCATCAGTCATTCCGTAGAACATTGGAATACTGAGTTCTGTTGTGCTGATTTCTTCAGCAATAGGGAAATCTCCCTCTTTATAGCCAAGATCCTTGTAGCATTCCTGAAGGTGCATAGGAATTGGATAATGTTTGTTAGTTATGATTCCACGGTCATTTAAGAACTTCTCAAGCTCATCTCTTCTCTTGCAGCGGATTCCAAAGATATGCCACACAGGGACAGCGTAGTCAGGTACAAAGGGCAATATAACCTCAGGATTTGTAATGCCCTTAAGATACTTATCTGCAATACTGCGTCTGTTTACATTAACCTTGTCAAGATGAGGAAGCTTGGCTGACAAAAAGGCTGCCTGCATCTCATCAAGTCTTGAGTTGTTTCCCTTATAGATGTGATGATACTTATAATCAGATCCGTAATTACCAAGAGCTCTGATCTTACCTGCAAGCTCTTTATCATTTGTGACTGTTGCACCAGCATCACCAAGAGCACCAAGATTCTTGCCCGGATAGAAACTAAAGCCTGCGGCATTACCAAAAGAGCCTATAACCCTGCCCTTATATGTAGCCCCATGAGCCTGAGCACAGTCTTCGACCACATACAGATCATGCTTTCCGGCAATTTCCATAATAGGATCCATATCGCAAGCCTGTCCATAGAGATGTACAGGCATAATAGCTACAGTTTTGTCTGTTATCTTTTCCTCAATACGCTCCGGATCAATGTTAAAAGTCCTTATGTCCGGCTCAACAAAAACAGGAGTTGCTCCAACGTAAGTTACTGCAAGAGCTGTAGCAATATATGTATTAGATGGGACAATTACTTCATCCCCCTCCTTTACTCCCAGGGCCTTAAGGGCCAGCATAAGAGCATCAAGACCGTTTCCAACTCCAACGCAGTACTTGCTCTTACAATATTCAGCAAATGCTGCCTCAAATTTTTCGTCTTCTTTACCCTCAATATACCAGCTGTTCTCGTATACTCTTTCAAAAGCTGCTCGAAGATCACCATCAAGCTCTTTTTCCAAAGGTTTAAAACTTACAAAAGGAACTTTTATTTTATTATCTGTACTCATATTTTATCTTCTTTCTGTACCCAAAAAACTTCAAAATCTATATTGCAATTATTATTTTTTCGCCTATCGTATAACAATATTTAGCAACTGAATATACACATATCATTATACTTAACTATATATTTTACCCAGCGCCTCAATTATCGCATCAACACTCTGAGGTATTACCACACTCTTGTCTGACCTTAGCGTCTCTCTGCATCCGCCTGTGTCGTATGTAATTACAGGTGTTCCACAGGCCTCAGCCTCCATATTGACAGTGGGGAAGGTATCCTCGTAGGTTGGATTAACAAACACATCTGCTGCCGAATAAATCTCAACAATTTCTGATACGCTGTTAGTCCTCGGTATTCCCAATATATCAGATCCTTTTTTTCTAAGGTCTTCCATCTGCGCTTCGCTAAGTCCCACAAGCACAATCTTGTATTCCGACTCATTACCCTTTTCTGCTCCATATGCACTACTCTGTCCGGATGCAAGGCTTGTATATCTACTTTCGTCAATATTTCTCAGCTTCTTGTCCAGCTCTATAAAATCATCAAGACCCTTTCTCTCATTCCAGAAACTGGCAACTCCAAGGATCATCTTTTTATTCTCTATTCCATGGTCCTTTTTAAAAGAGTTATCCACAGGTCTGAAAACTTCTGTATTTATCGTGTTGTACTTAACTTCTACAGGGTATTCTGACATATAGCTTTGCTTCACCATATCTCTCAGCCATTCGGATGGAGTTATCAGAGTCATATCAGAAACTCCGGTAAAAGCTGCCTTTTTACGCCTATAGTTTCCTGCACTGTTATCCCTTATAGCCGCAGGGTATGTTGCACGCTGCGGGCAGTCATGGCACCCTTCTTTCCATTTATCACACTTAACATATGCAAAGTGTGCACAGTGCCCGGTAAAAGACCAGCAGTCATGCAGTGTCCATTTAACTTTCATATGAGGTCTTGACTTTATCCAGTCAAACAACATCTCATAGTTGATATAGTAGCCATGGATATTGTGCATCCACAAAACATCCGGATCATACCCACTTGCCCATTTCAGGAACTTCCTGGTGGCCGTCCTGGAATAAAGCCCATGTTTATCAGTAATTCTTGAAAGAATTCCATGACAATAGACGTCCATATCGTTTCCGATACGCACGCCCATATTTCCGTACAAAGCAGCTCTTTTGCCATCTGATGACGTTGCCGCCTGCTTCATGATCCTGCCAAATGCTACCTTAACCTCGTAGCCCTTCTGTTCGTATTCCCTGGCTATGTTCATGACTATTTTGCCTGTTGAGCCAAAGCCCAGAACAGAATTGATTATCAGTAATTTGCTCACGCCTGTTTCCCAATCTGTGAATCAAATCAGTTTTTGTGTTTCTCAGCCTCAAGATACTCTCTCTTCATCTTGTTATGAATATCGTGAAGTTTCTCATTAGCCTGTGTTCTGTCGATGATTGCCTTAACAAGACAGTCAAGCTCGCTTCCTTCTGTATAATCAGCAGGAGCAAAAAATCTGATCCTGTCTTCCTGCATCATCTTGTAAACCTTGGTCTTATCACCTGTCTCTGAGTTATAAACTCCGATAGAATGACCGCCATAAGCATTTACAAGTCTCATGCATGGCACATCCGTATCACTGTCGCCAATGTAGATCATATTTCTAAATGGAATTCTCACTTCCTCAAGAGGAATATAATCGTTGACCATTGGATCATTTGGATTTAAGACCCCCTTCTCAATTCTAAAGAGGAACTGAGTCTTATTGGTGTAGTTGACAACCTGGGCCGGCCACTTAACCTCGCCTCTGTTGTCATAATAAAAGCTGTTTGCGTAGATCTGCTCAAACACACCCTTCTTGGCAATTGAAGTTCCCTCGATCATCTCCTTAAGGCCTGAAGAAATGATGTAGTGCTCAACGATTACCCCCATGCTCTCGCCGTAAGCACGGATTCTGTCAAACCACTCCTCAACGCCCTTAAAGAGCTCGACCTTTGAACCGTAGTCCATAAGTGCCTGCTTGTTAAACACAAATCTACCTCTTGCTTCATCAAGCATCTTGTACATGTAAGCAAGATTCTGATCCATCTCATTTGCAAAAGCAACGCTGTTGGAATCCTTCCAGAATTCATCAACATCATAGCCTACAGACTGTATGTACCCCTGGGCCTGCATATCATTAGGCGAAAGAGTTTTATCAAAATCGTAGCAGATAGCCACAACCGGCTTATCTTCCTTTGTTTTCCTTGTGAACATAATACTCCTTTACTCGACAATCTCCCTGTATGTCTCAGGCTTATTCCCATCAAAAATTTCATTTGCCCACATAACAGTTACGAGGTTTTCTGTATCTGAGAGGTTTATAATATTGTGAGTATATCCCGGAAGCATCTGAACCGCCTGAAGCTTGTCACCCGATACCTCGAAGTTTATAACCGGATACTCTTTTCCCGTCTCAGGATCTATTCCAAGCTTCCTCTCCTGTATAAGAGCTCTTCCCGATACTACAATGAATATCTCCCATTTGGAGTTGTGCCAATGCTGGCCCTTGATCACACCGGGTTTTGATACATTTATGCTGATCTGTCCACAGTTAAGTGACTTGTAAATCTCGGTAAAAGAGCCTCTGTCATCCTCATGTGTAGGAATATCAAAGATCATCTTCTCTTTTGGCAGATATGAAAGGTATGTTG
>JAEEGL012388161.1_pt1 | contig 33844 bp, 37 predicted proteins | sample 9134231 | NCBI WGS metagenome assembly JAEEGL01 (sample SAMN16246548, study PRJNA631951) | gut metagenome | biome: gut microbiome; feature: rumen; material: fiber-attached | host: Bos | place: Iran: Karaj | collected 2018-10 | reverse complement strand
TAGATCACCAAAGACTGATGATGCAACTGAAGCATTAACATTACCTTGAATAAATGCATTTATTTCACTTAAAGTATCAGCGAAATCAGAAAAATAATTTTCTATAGTTGCCATTTTACTTCTGACATTAGTGACACTAAATTTTTCATCTGCCACTTTAATCACCTACCATCTAATTTCCTTCTATTATCATTATAACAAAAAAAAGCAATTATTTATTGCTTTTTAATAATTTTTTTAAATCTTCTTGTGAAGCGAACTTAGTTAAATCTAATCCAACACTACCGTAAGATCTAATACCACCATCTCTAAAGGCTATTAATTCACCGGGAAAATCTACTACAAAATAATTTTCAAAACGAAATTTTTCAATTCCAGCTATCATTTTCAAATACATTTCTTTACTAAAATTTTCTATCGGTTCTACAAAAGGTAATGTTCTCTTAAATTTATTATTTATATCATACATGTTTATAAACCATTGGAAATCCACAATCATTACTTCTCCATCATCAGCAAAAAAAACATTATAAACATGATTTTTATCATAAACAACTTCCGTTGTTAAACCAAACAAAGACATAATATTTTGACCCATTACAGAATACTCAGTACATAAAGCTGCTCCCAAACCTTTTAAATCACTTAAATAATTTTTTCTCTTAGATATCATTCTTCTTCCTAAATGATCATATATTAAAGTATGATATTTTTCTCTATCCACAGGATTAATACTTCTATCAAAATAACTGCGAATAAAATCATATACATGAAAGATAAAAGCTATTTCACTACCAACTTTTTTATCCTTTATAAACTTAGCAAATTCATATAAATAAGATTCATCTCCCATAAAATAAAAACAATCATTATACCTAACCCCTTTAGTTGCCGATATCTTATAAGAAACTTTTACATCTTTTGGGATATAACCCTTCCATCTTCCATTAAATGAAGATATATCACCATTTAAATCATCTGTATTTCGAACAACATTAAAATGCGGATTAACATCAGCTTTTATTCCTAAGTAATTATCTTCATTAATATCACGAGAAACCCTTGTATTTTCTTGAACAAAAAAATCAATATATCTTTTTACTTCTTTTTCACTTTCGGTTTCTTTAATTATTCCCAATAAACTATTCATAGTATCCACCAATTTTATTATACAAAAAAAGTAGCATCTCCACTACTTTTTTACATTAAACCTTTATAATATTTCCAAGCCAAAATTCTCATTACTGCTCGATCTAACATTTCATCTGTTATCTCACCATTTTCATAAGCTGCCATTAGTTCGTTTATACCTCTTTGATAATCACTAATAATAATCATGTCGTTACCAGCAAGAAGTGCTTTAACGCTTGGTCTATCAACATAATTATTTATTGCCGCCATTGCAATATCATCAGTCATTATTACCCCAGTAAATTTTAAATCTTTTCTTAATATTTCATGTACTTTACTAGATAATGAAGCAGGAATTCCATCTTCTATATTAACCATAATATTATGATTAACTAATACTGCTTCAGCACCAGTTCCTATTCCAATTTTAAATGGAATAAAATCATTAGCATTTAAATAATCTAAAGTTCTCTCATCTATTGAAATTCCCGTATGTGTATCTTTATTATTTCCATATCCAGGAAAATGTTTTAATACATAACTAACTTTATAATCTTTACTAGTATTAATTACAGTTTTAACATATTCCCCTGTCTCTTCTGGTCCCATCCCAAAACTACGTTGATAAATAAAATCATTAGGATCAGTAGATACATCAGCAACAGGTGCTAAATTAACATTAATACCATAATTATTTAAAATAGTACTTTTCGTTTTGGTGTCTTCAATTATTGCCTCCATACCACCATTTCTATATAGTACTTGTGGTGATAAGAATTGATTAGCTACTAAACTAGGATATCTACTTATTCTAGTAACTGTTCCACCCTCTTCATCTGATGCAATAATCAAAGGAATCTTACTAGCATTTTGATATTCTTTTATATAATTGATTAAACCATCTCTTGTTTTATTTTTAACATTTACATCAAACAATATATATCCACCAAAAGTATAATTAATACTACTATGCTTTTGTGCTACTTCTGGCATTCTTACTAATAATAATTGAGTTATTTTTTCTTCAACTGTCATCTCTTTTAATTTTTCATAAGCTTGACCATAATACTTACTAAATATACCATTATCATTAATTAGATAAGCCCATTCTGGTGGAGGAACTGGTTTTTCTTCTTCTTTTTTTTCTTCCACTTTATCAACAAATTCTTTTATTTTATCTCTTTTAAAAATCACAAAATAACCACCAATTCCAATTATTATTAATAACAATACAACTAAAATTTTTTTCATCTTATTACACCTCAAATATTAATCAGAATAATTTTCACTAATACCAGTTTCAATTATTCCTAATATATCTTTGAATAACTTACCATTGTTATATATTTTTTCTATATTATTAACATAGAGTTCTTCACTAAAAGTACCATCAGAAAATAATCTAAAATACAATTTGTCATTTATAATTCTAAATTCAATATCAAATTTATATCTATTAATTACATTTAATATTTTATCCATAACATCATGTGTTAATAATTGCATTGCTAAAACCTTATCAGATGCATAAACTTTATATTCTTTATTGAATTCTACAGAATCCATTTCTACTTTCGCAAGATTATGACAATCCTTTCCTTTTTTATTTATTTGAATTTCACCATTAAAATTTCGCGATAAATCTATAACAGCAAAAATACCATAAAAATTTACATATTGAACATTTTCTGCTTTTTCTTTATCTTTTATTCTATCTGCTTGAACATCATATATTTTTATTATATGATCTTCACAATTCATCTTCCAATAGGAATCAAGATGGAAAGTCAAATAAGATGTATCAAACGCAATACTTTTATATAACTCACTTGCCTCATTGTAATACTTATCAACTCATATCAAATGATATATTATCATAAAGCAAACTTAAAGTTTCTTTAACTAACAGATTATAATAATTATACCTATGATTATAATCTCTTTTTTTGCTTGATTCAATAAAATAGCAACAACTAATCACTATCAGTAATAAGCTAAGAAAAATCATAATATAAGAAATAAACCCAAACCACATTATTAAAATAAAAAGACATATGCCACCAATGCCATACATTATTGCATTACGACATAATTTTTTCACTTCTTCATTATTTATTTTACTATCATCATATCGTTTTTTTATTTCTTCAAATTGTTTATCCATAACTGTTCCTCTATCCAATTATATTATTATCAGTTACGCTCTCTTCTATAATATCCATAATATCTCTAAATAACTTAGCGTTTATATAATCATTATTTAATTCTTTTCTATCAAATAATTCTTTTCCATCATGATTAAAAGTATTATCATTAAAAACTCTACAATACAATTTATCATCTATTATTCTAAACTCAAATTTACTTTTACTATTAGTAATATCTAGTATTTTTTCCATTACATCGTGTGTCAATAGTTGCATAGCTTTTACTTTATCTGATGCTAATACTTTAAATTCTTTATCAAAAGAAATATAATCAACATTTACTTTCTCTAGTTGATCATAATTTTGATTGTTTTTATTAACAAATATCTTACCATTGATACTATGATTTAATTTCATAACTCCAAACAAACCTTTAAAAATAATTTCTTCTGCTTCATTTTCTCCAACCGCATCTATCGTACATAAATCATATATAGTTAAATCATATCCATTATATTTCATTGTAGATTTAGAAGAACAACGAATCATATCAAAAGATTTTTCAAAACAAGACTCCGTATATTTAGTAAATGCTTCATGTTGAACAATCGAATTATGCACAGTACTACAACAATTAACATCTGTATAAAATTGTGACAATAAATCAGCTACTATCGTCGTCATATATTTTTCAGCAAATCTATCACCACCAGAACCTTTTATACCATAAAAGACGGCTAATATAATACAAACTATTATTACTCCTAATGGCACTAAGAGCATTAAGTAACTATTCGCAAATAGAAAAGTAAACATGATACCAATTACTCCCAAAAGTACACCAAGCATCCATCTACAAGATATTTTATAATAAGTGTTTCTTTCGAATTCTTCCATTAACAATTGATCATATTTTTGTTTTAATTCGTTAAATAATTGATCATTCATAAACAAACCTCTATCCAATTATATTATTATCAGTTACACTCTCTTCTATAATATCCATAATATCTCTAAATAACTTAGCGTTTATATAATCATTATCTAATTCTTTTCTATCAAATAATTCTTTTCCATCATGATTCCAAGTATTATGATTAAAAATTCTAAAATACATCTTATCATTAACTATTCTAAATTCAAATCTTATTTTATCTAAACTATTTGCTAGCGCTAATAGTTTATCCATAATATCATGTGTTAATAATTGCATTGCTAATACTTTATCTGATGCTAATACATTAAACTCTTTACTAAACGTAACAGAATCCATATTAACTTTTTCTATTCTATTATAATTATGGCCTCTTCTATTAACATGTATTTCAGCATTAAAATTATGTTTCAAGCTCATAATTCCATATAATCCTATAAAAGTAGTAGTTGTCGTAGTATTACCATCACTATCCGTACTTTCTTCTAAAGTATGAATATCATATACATCTAAATCACGATCTTTATACTTCATATTTATTTCAGAAAAACAATGAAATATATCATAAGATTTATCAAAACCAGATTCGTTATATATTTCTCTAGCAGCTTTTCTTAAATCAGGATTTTCAAACAAAGTATAACAATTAACATCTGTATAAAGAGTAGATAATAAATCTTGAATAACTGTTTTCATATAGTATTCATTGAAATGTGATCCACCCTTACCTTTTTTACCATAAACAATTAATTTATATATAGATAAAACTATCAAACCAAGTGGTAATAATGCTATTAAAGGACTTCCAAATCCCGAAATACTTGTAAACATAAAAGCCCAAATAGTAAAAATAAATCCAAGAATAATCCCTGCTACCCATCCACCAGCTTTTTTATAGTTACTATATTTTTCATAATCTTCATTTAATTCTTTTTCATATTTTTGTTTTAATTCATTAAATAATTGATCATTCATAATTATTCTCCTAAACCATTATCTTTCATTGCTTTTTCTACTAAATCTATTATGTTTTTTAGTATCAATAAACAGTTATAATCTTTAGCTAATTCATTTTTATTAATGGCTTCCTTAGAATAGTTTTGAAATAAACTATAGTCTTCAATTCTAAAATAAATTTTATTTTCAATAATTCTAAATTCTAAAGTTTTTTCTCTTTCATTAAGTTTTAATATTTCATCCATTACATCGTGTGTCAATAGTTGCATTGCTAATACTTTATTAGAAGAATAAACCCTATATGCTTTATTAAAATTTACTGAATCCATATTAACTTTAGGTAATGCTCTAGGATTGTCTCCCCATTTATTAATATCTATTTCCCCATCAAGGATATAATTAATTTCCATAACACCAAATATACCAGCAAAAGATGTTTCATAATGAACATCACCATCTTCATCTTTTTCTCTTACTTGTGTTTCTATTTTAAATATTTTTATATCACGATTACCATATTTTAAATCACCTGTTATTTCGTGATCATAAACATCGTAACCCTCTTCAAAACCAGATAATTCATAAACGTTCTCAGAATTATAACTATCTTTAATTGTAAAATCGGCCTTACTAAAGACACTGTTAGATACATCTTTAACTACAGTAGATAAATATTTTTCTAAAAAAGTTAATTCATTTAATCCATTTTTTGAATACTTAAAAGCCAAAATAAACATTGCCACACTTAAAACACCCAATACTGCAATTAATATTGGCATAAAATGTGAACTACATACTAAAAAAATTATTACAAAAACACAAAGAAAGCCTAAGAAACCAAACGCCCCAGACTTTCTTTTTATTAATACTTTTTCATAATCTTTAGCAAGTTCGTTTTCATATTTTTTCTTAATATCTTGAAACAACTTGTCTTCCATCTTAATCACCTATTATAGTTTTACTTCAACATTTTTGGCTTCTTCAGGGTTTTCCAATTCAAAGTATTTTTCTTGATGATATCCAAAAATAGTAGCTAAAACATTTGCAGGGAATACCATAATAGCATTGTTATATACTTCTACTTCAGAATTATATACTCTTCTAGCTGCTTGTAATTGATTTTCCATCTTAACTAATTGCTTTTGTAAATTCAAATATTGCTCACTAGCTTTTAATTCTGGTAATGCTTCAGCTAAAGCAATTAATCTATTTAATTCTGTATTAGCATTAGTAGCATCCTTTAAAGACATACTATTCATATAAGCATTACGTGCTTCCACTATTTTAGTAAAAGTACTTTCTTCATACTTGCTATATCCCTTAACTACTTCTATTAAATTAGGAATTAAATCAAATCTTTGTTTTAAATAAACATCTATACTAGATTTTGCATTAATTACACTATTTTTTAATCTAACAAATTTATTCCTCTTAGCCAATATATATATTAATACTATAGCTACGACAGCTATTATAATTATTGTTCCAGTATCCATTTCTATCACCAAGATAATTATAACATACTTTAACTATATATATACCAATTATTACCAAAATATGCTATTCTATTAACATAAGGAGATAATAAATATGGGGAAAGAAAAAATTACCGCAAATATGAGTGTTATGGATATGGTAGCTACAATGAGTGAAGGTAATCCTGAAGCTATCAATATTGTTATGGCAATGTTAACTTATCCTTCAATGACACCATTATTGCTATTATGTGATTCATTAGGACTTAGAGGTTCTCGTCTATATACATTACACAATGATAGTTGTAGACATAATAATGAAAAGTTTAGACGAACTCTAACAATGTTTAAAAGAGGTATCTATTCTCAAGAAGAGATAGATCAATGTTTAAATCTACCATATGTTATTCCTTTTATTGATGACACAATAACTATTGAAGGTGTTCCACCATATGGTGAAGCATTCGATGAAAGCCATCCTAAATGGAAAGAATTTTGTCAAAAAAATCACGAAGCTTTCTTAGTAAAATTAAATAGAAATATAAAAGCTTCTTTTTAAAATATAAAAAAATCAATTCTAAAAATAGAATTGATTTTTTTAGTTAATAAACAAAAATTGGCGCCTAGAATAGGAGTTGAACCTATATTTCTTCCTTCGGAGGGAAGTATTTTATCCATTAAATTATCTAGACCAGTTCAAAAGTATTATACAAAAAAAAATAAAAAGTATCAAACTTCTTATTCTTCATCCTCACTAATAGGTTCATCCTCAACTGGTTCTGGTTGAACTTCTGGTGTAGGTTCTACCTCAGTAGCTACTACTGGTTCAACTTCTTTTGGAACAGTTGTATCTATTATTTCATCATTTAATATTTCTTCTTCATTGTTAATAACTGGTTCACTAACTTCTTCTACAGGAACTGGAGTTTGTGAAGGATTATTAGCTACTCGTTTTTTTTTACTATTTTTTTTTACAGGAACAATTTCTTCAACTTGCTCTTCTTCTTTTTCGTCTTCTTTTTCTTCTACAGGAGTTTCTTCTTCTATAATAGCTCCTTCTTCAACTACTTCACTTAGTTCTACAGCAGAAGTCCCTAATACAACACCTAAATCTTTTTCATTAGCAGATCTAACTTCACTATTATAATTTTGTGTTGTTTCTTTAATTTGGCTTTGTTGAATAAAATAAACTCCGTATAAAACAAATAATAATATAGCAAGTACTGCTGTACCTATATAAATTATTTTGTATTTACCTTCAAATTCCATATTATTCCCCTCTTTCAGAGTTTATATTATACACATTTTTTTAAAAAAAGAAAGTTTTCCTAAACTTTCTTTTTAATAAATATAATTATTAGTATTCCTAGTAAAACAATTATTAATAAAAAATAATTAATATTACCCTTTAAACTATTTATTTTATTATCTATTCCTCTTAATCTAACACTCAAAAATTCATCAATATAATTAGTATTATAAGTTAATTTATTATCCCATTTTTCATTTTCTCTAGCTAATGCTTCTTTAGGTATTTTATCTAAATAATTATAATAATATTCTTTTAAATGATCTTCCCTTAAATAATTATTTCTTAATTCCTTGTATCTCTCTTTAATTTCTTTACTGAAATTTTTTTCAAACCTACTCCACAATTTTGATGATCTTACTTCCTTATTTAAATTATTATCAAAAGCTAACAATTCATTTTGATACTTACTACCACCCCAAGATATATCTAAATCATAAAAAGCTAAGTACCATTTTTCTCCATCATAACTTACCAAATATAAATTATTTACGACATTATCACTTAATTCTAAGACATGCATTATACAATAATAGTTTAATGCTGAATCTAAATCAAAATAATTTGTAAATTCTTTTTTAAAATCTTTATCACTACTATTATTAACAAAATTAATTAATCTATTTAATCTATTTAGATTTTCTTCATTTTGTTCGCCTTCTTCTACTTCAAAACCTTCCCACTTTTCATTTTCTTCACTTTTAAAATAAGATTGATCTATATCATTTTTAACAGAAATAACTAAAGCTTCTTTATCTTCTGTATCAAACAAATAATCTTTATGAATATTCATTGAATATAATCCTAAATACTCACCATTATTATATACTTCAACAAAGAAACCATCTGTTAAACCATGATTAACTGTTCCATCAAATAAAGAATATTCTTCATTTATTTCACTTATTACTTTAGCTGTTAATAAATTCCTTATATGTAATTCATCTACCCAGTTCGCTTTTAAAGTATATTTTTTAAAACTACCTAAACTAGTTTTTATTTCTTTTTCAAATGAAATATTATAATTCTTTTTATCATAATGCAAACTAGAAGAACCTTGCAATTTAATAGTTCCTTTTTCTTTAAAACTATTTTTACCATCTACTAATTCAATCGTAACTTCTCTTTTATCAGTTTTACTACTCATAAAATCTAAATTACCATTAATATTTAACCTAGATAATCCTTCTGCTTTTACAATAGGTATCATAAATAAGAATAACGCTATTATTAATATTTTTTTCATAAAATCACTTCTTAAAAATTATAACAAAAAAAGGACTATAAACCTAGTCCTCCACCAAAGTTATAATCATTATCTAATAAATCTTTAATACTCATATAATGTTCTCTATATATACTTAGATATAATTCTTTATCTCTAATATCTCTTCCTATTTCTTCTTCTACTTCTTCAAATATTTGTTGAACATATTGAGGAGTTAATAATAAAAACATTTCTTTAAACATATCTACATACTCCTGACTAGAAACATTTAAAAAATTAATAATTTCTTTTTTTGAATCATTAATTCTAACATATTCTTGAATTCCTAAATCATTTGCACAAGACATATAAGAACTACTAATTGAAAAAGCCATCTCACTATCTATTATAGCAACGCTAATCGTCTCATCTTTATAATAAAATCCCCAATTAAGATCTGTTCTATCATAATTCATTAACAGAATATCCATTAAATATATTCTTATTATTTGTTGCATTAGCTCATAAACAAATCCCGGAAAATATTTTTCAATTCCATACCATATCGCATAAAGATTAGAGCCATCTATTCCTAAACTTTCAGCTGATATAAATATACCATCATTATCTAAACTATCACTTATATAATATTCTTTACCATCATATAAAACTAATCTATAGTGGGCAGAATAAATACCAAGTCGTTTAGCAATTTTTTCCATAACTAGTTCGATACAATCATTTCCATTTAGCTTAAAATAATATCTTTTATTATTATTTTCTATAAAGCCTTTATTTTCATCAAAAGCATTGCGTACTACTCTCATTCATTTTCCCCCTAAGAATCGTATTTTATTATACACAAAAAAAAGGAAAAATCTAATTTTTCCTTTTATATTTATTTTCCTTTTTTAACTTTAGTATCTACGCCCATCATATGTGGAGGAGCATATTTAGTTTCAGGGAATGGGCCTTCTGGAATAGTTACTCCTGGAGGAGCATATTTAGTTTCAGGGAATGGGCCTTCTGGAATAGTTACTCCTGGAGGCGCATATTTAATTGTCACACCTGGATCTGGGAAAGGCATTCCTGGAGGCGCATATTTAATTGTCATTCCTGGATCTGGAGCTGGCATTCCTGGAGGAGCATACTTAATTGTAACACCAGGGTCAGAAATTCCTATACCCATGCCATCGCCAGGATCAGGCATTGGACCATGTCCTACACCATCAGCAGGGCCAGGTCCTGTACCACTATGACCTACACCGTCAGCAGGGCTAGGTCCTGTACCACTATGACCTACACCGTCACTATCTGATGGTCCTGTACCACTATGACCTACACCATCAGCAGGTCCAGGTACAGGTGCTGGTAATGGTCTATTTCCCATACCATCATCACCTGCAGGCATTGAGCCGTATCCTACAGAACCGCCACCATCTGTATGGAATGGTCCGTATCCACCATCTCCACCGCCATTACCTTCAGCACCAAATGCCAAACCTGGAATGGCGATTGCAGTAGCTCCGAATCCTATTCCTTTTAAGGCGCTTAAACCATCAAATAATACAGATGCTAAGTCACCTAAACCATTAATTCCTTCATCAATATTTTCAAGTTCTGCTTGTGCAGCTTGTTCGTTTGCAATTGTATCACTTACATAAGTATCTAATAATGTCTTAACAACTAAGAAAGTATCATCAATTGTTTGGATAGGTTTTACCATATTAGTTGAGACGCTATCCCATCTAGAAGCTAAAGCACTATCTTCAGAAGCGACAATGCCACTCATTTCTCCACATTCACTTCTAACAGTAGAAATGTTTTCTAAAATTGAAGAGAAAACTGCAGCAGCTCTCGCTTGTAAATCAGTTAATTCTGTTACATTAAAATTATTTACACTTGCCATACTATCACCTCTATTGGTTCAAACTTTCTTGTGTATTTAAGAATCTATCTGTTCTAGCAGATAAAGACTCTACAGTACTACACATTGATCCTATCCAATTTGATAAAGATTGTAATTGATTTTGTAATTCTTTACCTTTGTTAGTTTCACTAACAAACTTTTGGAAGTTTGGATCGTTAAACAAAGTTATAAAGTCTTTGTTTGATTGTTCTGCCATATCACAATTAGTTCTTATGGCAGCTAAAGATGTTCTTGCTAATTCAATTGAACTTTTACCTAAAGCCATAATAAGCCTCCTCTATTATCTACATTATAATATATTTTTATGAAAAAATACATAACTATTTTTTATTATTTAATTTTTTCATTACTTCCTTATATTTTTTTACTTTTCTATCTCGTTCTTTATAATCATCTTTGAAGACTTCTCTTACACAGAAATTAGGTTTATTTTCGTCCCAATCCCAAGTGTGGAAGGCATCGCCCATACAACTTTTCCAATCAGGGCATCTCTTACACTTACTATTTTGTGTTCTACTAGCTTTTCTATATGGTTTAAACTCATGTTCCCATACATCAGAGAATTTTCTTTCTCTAATATTACCTTGAATTAACTCTGGTCTTCTTTCAATATCAGGACATCCAAAGATATCACCATTGCTTAAAATACTAGCAACCCAATATCCAGTAAAACAGAAATAACAGTTACCTAGTAATTCAATATTTAAGTCATTACCTAAGAAATGACCACATCCATATTTAAATTTAATATCTGGATTTTCTTTTCTTTTTTCAATAATAAACTTAAACATTCTTTTATAATCATCAGCATCCAATAATAAATCAGTATTTCCTTTAGCTCTACCAATTGGATCTACTTCTATTAAACGCCAATTTTTTACACCTAAATCTACAATAATTTTATAAATATCTTCTAATTCATCAATATTCTTTTTATTAACACAAGTAGTTATTTGTAAATCAGATATTGTAGGAATCTTTTGCATTAACTTAATTCCTTTAATAATTTTATCAAAAGCACCTGGTACTTTTCTAAATGATTCATGTGTTTCTTTAACACCATCTATACTAACAGAAATAGTATCCATATGAGTTTCTGCCATTTTCTTAGCAACTTTTTCATCTATTAAAATACCATTAGTAGTCATTCCCCAGTTATAACCTAGCTTTTTGGCATAAGCCATCAAGTCAAATAAATCTTTTCTTACTAAAGGTTCTCCACCAGTTATATATAACATTATGTTCTTTGCTCCATAATGTTCATTAACATCATCCAATACACCAATAACTTCATCATAAGTTATTTCATCTTTTGGAACAAAGTCTCCACAACTACTTCCACAATGTTCACATCTTGCATTACATCTTGAAGTCATTTCAAAGAATAACGCTTTTAAACGATGCTCTTTTAAAGCTTTCTTCTTATACTCATATAATTTATCAACAAAGTCTTCGTTCATTCTTACCACCCTATCAAAATAATTATAACAATAATACATGTAAAAGAGAAGATAAAACAACTTTCTATATAAGATTTATTAATGATATAATTATCATAGGTGATTATATGATATTAGACATAATATTTCTTATCATAGGTTTCATACTATTAACCAAAGGAGCCGACCTATTTGTAGATGGTGCATCCTCTACAGCAGGCAACTTCAAAATATCTAAGATGTTAATTGGTTTAACCATTATAGCTTTTGGTACATCTGCTCCTGAATTCGCCGTATCTATGAATTCATTAGCTAATCATAGTACTGATATGTTATTAGGTAACGTTATTGGTAGTAATATCATGAATATCTTACTTATTTTAGGTGTTGCTGCGGTAATACATCCAATCAATATTAAAAATAATACCGTAAAAAAAGAATTACCATTAACAATGTTAATTTCTACAATCTTAGTCGTTTTATTTCTAGATACCAAACTAAATAATGGTACAATTAATTCTCTTACTAGAGGAGATGCCATCGTAATTCTTTTATTCTTTACTATTTTCTTATATTATCTATTATCCCTAGCTCGTAAAAAGAGAGAAGAAGATTATGATGAACCTGATGAAAAACCAAAATATCCTTTATTTAAATCAATAATCATTGTAATCATTGGTTTATTAGGAATCATCTTTGGTAGTGATATGGTAGTTGATTGTGCTCAAAGTATTGCATATAGAATTGGTGTATCTGAAAGAGTTATTGCTTTAACTGTAATTGCTTTTGGTACATCCCTACCAGAATTAATGACAACAATCATTGCTTCTAAAAAAGGAGAACAAGACTTATTAGTTGGTAATATCATAGGCAGTAACATCTTTAATATTTGTATGGTTCTAGGTATCCCAATAGCTATTTATGGAACAGTTACTCCTGGTAGTTTCCAATTATTAGATGTTTATACATTAGTACTATCTTCTATTGCTTTATTCATCTTTGCTGAAACCTCAAGAAAGATTACCAAACTAGAAGGTGTCTTACTATTAATGATATTTGCAATTTATTACACATTAGTAATCGTGCTCTAAAATAAAAACAACGAATTAATCGTTGCTTTTTTATGCACCCATATTAAAGCTTGATTCAAAGCCTTTATCAAATAATCTTGTTAACATTGGATCAGTACATCTATCCGTAATATCTCTTAACTCTTCAGGATATTCATCAAACATTGAAGGATGTCTGATAATATAAGCAAATGCACTACTATACTCACCATTAGTTATATAATAATCCATCGTTAACATTGGATCAGCTGCAATTATAAATGAAAATAAAGAACTTAATGCATATTTATCAAACATTGACATATTTGGTTTGCTTACTGCTTCATCAAATTCTTGTTTTAATTCACTATAACTCTTTGGAGTTAAATCTTCATTAAATATTATTCTTAATAATGGATACTTAGCTACTAAATCAGCATTAATTTTAGCATGCTTATCAATCGTAACTAATCTATCTATTTTTTGACCATTTATTTTCATTTCTGATACAATTGGTCTTTCACCTGTATATTCAGCTAAAACATCAGGTTTTCTTAAACCTCTTTGTTCATCATCCATTTTCATTCTTTCAGAATTTTCTTTAGCTTGAAGATCTAGACTTTCATATAATTTCTTAAATGAAGGATCTATTTGAATATTTTGTCTTCCACAATATCTATAATACTCTGTAGCCATTTTCTCAAACATAGAGCTTAAAGCCGTTAATGAATAATCTTCAGCATCTAATTCACTAAATAGATCGGAATAATTTTCTAGATATACTTTTTCATAATCGTCTTCATGAGAATTCATATATATTGTTTCTTTTAACAATAACATTATTTGTTTAGGATAAGAAACTAATTCACTAAAGCTACTCTTTTTAAAGCCTTCTTCCACTCTTCTATGCCTAGATTCGTGTAAGAAAGTTTGAATAAATCCCCAAGATTTAATACCATTCATGATTAAACCTAATCCACTATATTTAATAGTATCATCATGATAATCATAGAATCCATTAGCTCTAGTATATATTAAATCTTCTTCTCTATTTATCTTCAAAGGTTCTCCATATAACAATTTATTATATTGACTAACTAAGAAACCAGCATATTCCATTACTTTAACGGATATATCAAAACCTTTATCTAATTGCATTCCTGGTGTCATTTTCTTTGTTTCTTCACTAACACGATTAAATACAAAATCAATATCTCTAAATATTGCAGGTATATTAGCTATAAAGTTTTCACCTTTAATACGAGCTATCGCTTCATCTAATTTTTTAAATATTTCTTCAGGACTCATTACTATCCCTACCTTCTCTAGTATAATTATAATATAAAAAGTTATAAAAAAAAAGAAACAATGTTTCTTTTATTTTAAATCGTTTACAACCAAGTGTTGGAATTCATCTCCATCACTTAAATTTCTCATTACCACAGGTAATAAATTAACTTCATCTAATTGATTATATTTAACCCATTTATAATAATTGTTCTCCGAATCATGATTTATCATATTATCACTAAATCTCTTATCATCTTTAGTAACCTCTATTCTATATAAAAAATATAATTCATGATAAGTCTTTTCATCTAACTCAAAGAAGTTTTCTACTAAACCTTTCATCTTTATTTCATCATTATTAATATCTATCTGCATCTCTTCCCCAATTTCTCTTTTTAATGCATCTATGCTATTTTCTAACGCTTTAACTCTTCCGCCAGGAAATACGACAAAATCATATTGAGGATTACATTCAATTAATACTTCATCCTCTCTTTTAATTATTAAACCAACACGATAATTAAATTTAACATCATCTACCATCATAGATAAGTCTTTCATAAATATCACCTCACACAAATATCTTATCATAAAAACATAGATAGTATACACTATCTATGTTAATTTTATACCATTAAAATATTCATCCATTACTTTATATAATTTGCCTCCGTCTTTTACTAAAGACAAAATAAAATCATTATCATAATTTGCAAATAAATAATTAGCTATTTTAAATGCTGCCCCATATCCATCTATTTCATCAAATCTTTCTTCTAGATCTTCTAAAGTAAATTCTTCATAAGTTTCATTTTGACATTCAGGATTACCTAATTTACAAGCGAGCACTTCCCAAAACCATCCAGGACTTATCGACTTTAATTGTTGTTGACATAGATGAACAAATTCATGACAAGCATTTAAACAGAATTCTTCTAAACTATAATTTTGAAAACCTGGAATTTTATTAACAAGATCTAACGATAACATATTAATACATCCATCTTCTGTATTAGCTATCATCCATTCATGATAAGTTCTAACAGAACCTTGTCTTTTAAATTCTTCTTCTAAAACAGTTCTATATTTCTCCTGTTTATCATACAATCTAACAACAATTTTATCCTCATAATCAATTTGAAAAAAGCTAACAATTTTATCATATTTATATTTAATCATTTCAACTAATTTTTCTACGTATCTTTCATCGCATTCATTATAAAATACTAATATCTTGTCATCTTCATATATCATCTAAATCTTACCTTCCTTCAACAACTCTTTTAATATCAAAATAGTACTAGTTACTATTTCTTTATATTCTTTTATTAACTTGCCTTTATAATAAACTCTAGTTATTAAAGTATCAAACTCATCCCATATTAACAAACTATGATTATATAACTCATTAACTCTTTTTAAATATATTTCTATCTTATCTCTATCCTTTTCATAAGCTTTAATCATAACTCTATTAAAAGACCTATTGTTAATATTATAAAATTTAAAATTATTTTTTATATTATAATCTACATCTAAACTAAAATCAGTAGTTTTAAAATACTTATATCTCATCTCTTTAACATCTAACTTAACATTTAATTCTTTATATATCTTCTCATCAGATTCTTTAAATCTACTAGTAGTTAAATAACATGAATCAGTCATAACACTTATTGCAATTAGTTCTTTTTCTTCTTTATCAAACTTATAAATATCTTTAAATAATTCATATATATATAAAGCAGTACTTGTATATTCAACTGAATAATAATGTTTTACTTTACCACTATCTATATGATGATCAATTGCTAAAACTATCTTACATTTATCATTCTTTAAAGATTGATCTATATCATTATGATCTACTAAAATAAAATTCTTTCCTTCTATTTTTTCTCTTTCTAAAACAAATGGTTTTTCTTTCAAATAATCATCAACTAGCTTTACATCTTCATCTAAAATGACATAATCATCTAACACTGTAAAAATAGCATTAATACCAAAACTCTTTAATACTTTTGATAAAAGATAACTTGAAAAATAAGAATCTGCATCAACATTCTCATGACCTATAATATACAAACTATCATATTCTTTTAAACGTTCAATATCTATCATAAGTATTCTCCTACAATTTCATTATAACATACAAAAAAGAAATCACTTGATTTCTTTTTATATAATAAACTCTTTCTCTGCATCCATATATTCTCTTTCAGAATATGCACACAATCTTACATATATTTCATAATCTTTATTCTCTTCAGTAAATCTTTTATAAGCTCTAACACATTCTCTTGTTGATTCACCAACTGGATTACTTAAACTACCACCAAAGATTCCTGAACTAATTAACGGGAATGATATTGAATGTAAATTATTTTCTTTTAATACTTTTAAAGAATTATAATAAGCATTAAATAATTTATCGAAAGCCGTAGGATCAATTCCAAAATCAGGACCTACAGCATGAATAATATATTTACAAGTACTAATATTAAAAGCTGGTGTTATTACTGCATCTCCATCTTTAAGTGGTGTCTTTATTTTTTTACAAGCATCACCCAATTCTTGATAACCTGATGCCTTAAAAATTGCTCCACAAACTCCACCACCAGATAATAAATATTTATTAGCAGCATTAACAATTGCATCAACTTTTTGTTCTATACTAGAACCTTCTATTAACTCTATATTACTCATAATACCACCTACTATTTAAAGTATATCACATATTGATAATTTTATATAATATGCTAAAATATAATTAGGAGAGCACACTAAGTGCTACCCTGTTGTTGGATAACACTCAATTAATGAGTGCTTTTTTATTTGCTTTTATATCAATCAAAGAGAACAGCAATGATGATGATAACATGCAAGATAAAGATTAAAAAATCTTTTTTTGTCATAAACATCACCTCACTTTCGAGGTAGCACTCATCCCATAATCTCCTACCATATTTATTATATATTCACAAATTATTTCCTTTTAAAAAAGATATCCTATGATATCTTTTTATCTTACAAAATTAGTTCTTTCACCTAATTCTTTTTCAGGTAAGCCATACTTCTCTTTACCTAAGTTAACTGACTTAACTAAGAAGGCCATATTTCTACCAAGATTTCTCATTGTTTGCATTCCTTCTTTATCTAGTTCTACTTCATCTTTATTAGTTCCATGTACTTCATTAAAATATGTACTAGTTACAATTGGCATATTGGCAAGTTCAAAGAAATGATTAATATCATCTAAAGTAGATGTACTACCTGCTCTTCTAGAAGATGCAACTGCTGCACCTAACTTCATACTCTTACCTATATGGCTACTTCTAAATAATCTATCTAAGAATGATTTTAATGTTCCATTTATTCCACCGTAATATACAGGAGAACCAATAATAACACCATCACATTCTTCAAATAATTTATTAGCTTCATTAACTACATCATCAAATACACATTTTTTATTCTCTCTACAATAACCGCAATCAATACATCCTCTAATATCTTGATCACTTATTAATAATTGAGCCGTATCTATTTCTTCTTTTTGTAATTCTTTCTTGATAACTTCTAAAGCTGTAGCAACACATCCATTATTATGTGGACTTCCATTAATTAATAATACCTTCATCTCTATTCTCCTTTTAAGAATTCTTCTCTAATATTCATCTTACCTTCTCTGAATATTCTTTCATCCATTAATTTTAAATTTTCAGCTATTAATGGTTTAAATTCCATATTTGCAAGTATATCTTTTTCTAAATCTACTCCAGGAGCTATCTCTATTAACATAACTCCATCGGAAGTTAACTTAAATACACATCTTTCAGTCACATATAATACTTCTTGTTTATTCTTAATAGCTTGTTCTGCTGAGAATGTAATTTGTTGAACATGATCAACGAACTTTTTATTTTTACCTTCATTCTTAATAACTAATCTACCATCAGTTATTTCTTCTTCTAAATCTTTGGCCGTAAATGTACCCATAAAAATCATTTTGTGTGTACTTTGTGTAATATTAATAAATCCACCAGGACCAGTAACTCTTGTACCAAATTTTGATACATTAACATTACCATATTTATCTACTTCAGCTAAACCTACAATTCCCATATTAAGCGATCCACCATTATAAGCGTCAAATTGTTCAGCCGTATTAATAACTGAATCAGGATTAACGGAAGCTCCAAATACAACACCACCGATTGGTACACCACCAGTTGGTCCAGATTCTACTGACAAATATATATCTTCTGAAATACCTTCTTCAGCTGCCGCATTTGCTACACTATCAGGCATACCTACACCCAAATTAATTACATAACCCTTACGTAATTCCATTGCACTACGTCTTCCGCATACCTTTCTTTCATCTAAAGGTCTTATTTTAATATCTTCTAGCTTTATTCTCTTATCTCCAGTTATCTCTGGTTTATAGAAAGGTATATTATATTCACCTAAACTATCATCAGGTTTATTAACTACTACATAATCTACATAAGATGAATGTATTAAAACATTTCTAGCTCTAAAACTATTTTTAGGTTTTATATCTTTAACTTCTACTATAACAATACCACCACTATTATGTGTAGCAATTGCCATATTATATTGTTCACCAATAACACCCTCTTCTTCTAAAGTTATATTACCTGCTTCATCAGCATATGATGCTTTAAGTAAGGCTACGTTAATTGGAAATGCATGATAAAATAAATTTTCTTTTCCCCCTAGATTAACTACTTCTACAAAAGGTTCTAACTCTTTAGCTTTTTCGTTAGCACAACAACCTTCAACTCGTGGGTCAGCAAACGTGCCCAAACCAATATGTGTAACAATTCCTACTTCATGACCAGCTATTGCTCTATATAAATGATTAATTACCCCAAGCGGTACTGCAAATGCTGGAAATTGGTTTTCTCCAATTGCGTTACCAAATACTCTTCCCATTCCTAAGTGTGCACAAATTGCTTTACCTACTAAACCTTCCTTAGCAAGCATGTTCATACCAACATCATCATTAGTTAAATTACCTGGTGAAATACCACAAGTAACACCAATATTTCTTGGATGCCCAGTATTTAAAAATGAATCCATTACACTTCTAATTAAGCTTTCAGGACTTCCTGATCCTCCACTACCAGATATTGCTACCATATCACCATCTTTAACTAAAGAAGCTACATCTTTTTTATCAATTATTTTCATAGTTATCACCTACCTTAAATATATCAAAATATCCAAAAAAAAGAAATGATATTATCATTTCTTTTTAATTCAATATTACTTCAAATGGCTTTTCTGCAGTTCCATCACCATCAACAACTCTAACATCACTCTTTAGAGATACTGCTGGTCTAACTCCACCAGAATTACCATTTACATATACTGATGTAACATTATCTGCTATTGAATAAACAACTCCAATATACATATAATTAGCACTTTGTAATGAAGGAGTCATTGTCCACCAAGGTGATCCATAATATAAGTAATTTTCTTTACCTTGTTCAAATCCTTTAGACCAAGCAAATCCACTCATATTACCTTCATCTAATGTAATTAAACCTACTGGATAATCTAACTTACCGTTACCATTTGCTTCATCTACAGTAAAGCTATCTCCAACTTTATCACATGTAACTGAAGGTTCACCAAATACAGAAACACGAAGATTAGCATTAAATACTAATTTATTATCTATCTTTGAATTATCTTCAATATGTGTATCCGCATCTTCAGCCCATCCACCTCTAGAATATAGACTTCTATCATTACACCATACTGTATCTTCTAAATAATCAGTATATTCAGTCATATTATCTCTATACCAATTATCAACATAAGTTTTTACATTTGAATTATTATCATTAGTACTATTTAAAATATCATTTTCAATTACATCATCAATAGTATCACCATTAGATATCTTAATATACCAAACATATCCAACTCTATCCATAAATACAAAGTTTACAGTAGCACATTCTTCTCCACCTAAACATGTATAATGATGATTCTTTATTTCTGCTGTTCCAAAACTAGCATCTTTTGTTACTTTATCACCAGATAAAATATATTTATTATTTTCAGTATCATAAGTAACACTACTAGAGAATACACTACCATTTGAAATACTAGTTATTTTCTTAGAATTTTGAATAGTATGTCCACCAGAATTCATATAACTGAAACTAGCTGTACTACCAACAGGACTATTAAATTCTATATTAGTTGCTAACATAACACTTTCACTAGGACATACACCATTTTCTGGAACACCATTATATACTAACTTAATTCCATCAGTTTCTGTAGTTCTAAGCATCTTCCAGCAATAATTACCAAACAATACATTATTATTATAAATTTCACCTCTATAATAATAAATTGGATTTTCATTATCTTTAGTACTAGCTAATATATAGACACCTTTACCATTAGTATCACTAGAAGGTATCAAGAAATCAATTCCTTGTTCACCAGTAACAAACTCACTAGGTTGATCATCTGGTACTGCTCCATCTTTAACGATATTACTTATTTTTCTACCTTCAAATTCTGGTATTGTAATATTAGAATCTATATCAATTTGACAATAACATGTTGCATAAACATAAATAGGTATCATAACTAAAACTATTATCATAGGAATAGAATTTAATACTTTTAACTTTCTGTTAAATATTATAAGAATTATAAATGATCCTATACAAACAGTTACTGCTATTATAAATAAACGATTACCTGTTTCTGGATTAATAACTTCTCCAGTTACTAATACTTTTAAGGAAACATCTTCTTTTTTACTATAAGCTCCTTCTACAAAAGTATCAGGTCTAGTATCATAAGTAACTATTAAATAAACACCTTTAGTCTCACCGGGTTTAATAGTATTATCACCATCTAATGCTTCTATCTTATAAGAAATAGCATTATCACTACTAGGTGCATAATTACTTACATCATAATTTTTATCTGTATCATTAGTTAAAATAACTTCATATTTAACATAATCTTCAACTTCCATGAAATTAAGATCTAAAACTATTTTATTATCTTCTATCTTTGCTTCCGTAACTTCAGTTGTTTCATCACTTTTTTCTTTAAAAGTAATTGATTCTACTTTAACACATTCATCATCACATGTTTCAGCATTAACAAATAAAGGCATAAACAATAAACATAATATTAAAATAAATACATTCTTCTTCATATTAACATCATCCCTATTCTAGTAATATTGTACCTTTATTTTACTAGAAAATCAAATAAAAAAAGAAATGATCAAATCATTTCTCTTTTCAAATTAACTTTTCTTCAAAATAGTTTTTTCCATAATCCATTTAACAATCATAGATAGAATAATTGAAATGATTGCACATGGAATAAATATTTCCCAGAAGCCATAAGCAGTAGCTTGAGTATTCTTACCCATAATTCTTAATACTAAGATTGCTACTGGATAATGTAACATATATACATATAATGATAAGCCACCTAAGTATTCAAATAACTTATTAGTAACTCCATTATTTAATAATCTTGTTAATCCATCTCTATTTAATAATGATAATCCAACTACCATTATGCATAAGAATGCAACTGGCCATCTTTCAAGACTGAACCAAGTTGGTTGATAAATAATATACCATCCAAGTAAACCTGTTACAGCAATATTTAAGATAGTTAATAACCAAGACATCTTATCGCCTTTTTCTTTTAACTTATCAATTAAATAGAATAATATTACACCAATTAGCATACCTAACATAACAAATACTAAACCATTGTTGAAACCAACAGTTGCAGTAGCAGAAGTAGCACTTCCACCCATACCATTAAATGATGCTAATTGTAGACCAAATGTTGACCAAGCTGTTTGTGCAGCTCTAGTATCAGTATAACTCCACCATCCAGCTAAGAAGATAACTAATAATGGTGCTATAAATCCTGACATTCTATCTTCGTCTTTACATAAACCCCAATAGATAAAGTATCCTACTATAATCATTGCAGAAATAAACCATAGTGGTCCATTTAAGTTAAAGAATTCTCCATGAAGACTTCTTAAACCTGCAGCATGGAATCCTAAGAATTCCCAAATACTATTAACTAGCATTGTGCAAATTTCTTTTACTCCATAATCAGGATAGAAGAACTTAGTACAAATAGCTACTCCTAAAACATAACCCAAAATTAATACAGGTAATAATGCTTTAATTCTTGTCCAAGTATACTCTCCAGCTCTACTCATTGCACTCCTTTCTTTATATTTTGGATCTTTAGCTAACTTTTTGTAGTGAGATGCCATGAAGTAACCAGCTGTGATTGTAAATAAAAGTAGTATTTCACTAGAACCAAAGAACCAAGTGTTTGTTGGTGTCATCCAGTATCCGTTTGCTCCATTACAACTTCTAGCAATTATCCATCCAACATGGAATCCGATAATACCAAAAGCAGCAAAGAAACGCCAGATCTCGATGGCAACATTTCTTTTCTTGACTTCTTTCTTTTCTTCCATCAAAGTCAAACTCCTTTCTTAGCAAGACACATTATCTTACTCTTATATTAATTATATCAAATATAGATTTATATACAACAAAATAAAAAAGATATTTAATAATATCTTTTTTAACCCTTATATTTGTTATAACTATCTATAATATATTTTTTCATTTCCTTAAAATGATCTTCAATTTCCATAACTAACTTAATCTGATTTCTTGCTCTATCTAAGTTATGTTTATCATATTTAATCATAAAATATGTATCCCCATTAATATAATCATTTAAAAATCTTATAGCTAATTCTATTGTTAAAATAATAACTGATTCAGCCATTAAAGATACCTCTGTTTTTGTTAAACATTCAGCCATCTCACTCATATATCCATCTGTATATGCTCTAAATAAATCCATATCAATTGATACTTTAGATAAATCAGTTTCTGCTTCTCCAGCTGTTGCACAAGTACTTCTAATTCCATCACCATAATCAAATAACATCGTACCAGGCATTACTGTATCTAAATCAATTACAGCTAAGTAATCATTAGTATCTTTATCCATCATTACATTATTAACTTTTGTATCATTATGAGTAACTCTATAAGGAATATCGCCACTCTTTAACCCATTCATTAATATATCGTAATAATCTTCTCTTTTTTTAATAAAATCTATTTCTTTAGTTACTTCAGCTACTCTACCAGCACTATCTATTCTTATATCATTTAGTAATCTTTTATATCTCTTATGCGTATCATGAAAATCTTTAATTGTTTCTTCTAACCTATCAATTGGATAGTCTTGTAATAACTTTTGAAAATTACCAAATGCTTTACCAGTATTAAATACTATCTCTTTATCTTTAGAAGTATCATAACTAATAGCATTTTCTATAAATTCATAAATTCTATAATATTCTCTATTACCAGATTCATTTATGATATAACATAAACCTTTACCATCTTTTGTTTTAATTAATTTTAATACTTTATGTTTTTTATCAATTTTTTTCTTTAAATAAGTAGTAACTCCCTCAATATTTTTCATTAATTTAAATGGTTCTGTAAATACTTTATTATTAATTTGTTGAACTAAATATTTCTTTCCATCAATTTCTAAAACATATGTCTTATTGATATTACCCGAACCATATTTATCACATTTAACTTTTTTCCCCTTTAAATCATACTTATTAAGTATCTTATCAATCATAAAACCACCTACAAACATTATACCATTTAAAAAAAGGCATTATTAAAATACCTCTTTTAATTAAAGACTTGCTTTATAAATCAAATCAATAGAATCTGCTAATTTCTTATCAAATTCTTCATCACTATCATTTACACTTAAACCTTCAAGTAAAGCTCTAGAGAATGATGCTATCATTCCCTTATTTCTAGCTAATCTTTCACAAGCATCTACTCTTTCATAGCCACCTGATAATGCTACTACTTTAACTACATGACTATCTTTCATTATATCTTCATAAAAGTTATCTACTGAAGGAATAGTAAATTTAAACATTACTTTTACTTCAGGTGGTAAAATTCTTAAGAAAGACTTTACTTCTTCTTTTAATATTTCTTCACATTTTTCTTTATCTGGAGCATTAATATCTACTTCAGGTTCAATAATAGGTACTAAACCAAATGATGCAATATAATTAGCTAATTCAAATTGTTGTTTTACAACTGCTTTGATGCCTTCTTCATTAGCTTCTTTAATAACACTTCTCATCTTTGTACCAAAGATTCCTCTTTCTACAGCTACTTTTAAAGTGTCTTCTAAATTAGGAATATCTTTCATAACTTGAACACCATTATTTAATTCAGCTAATCCTTTATCTACTTTTAAGAAAGATAAAATGTTTTTATCCCATAAATATTCACTAGTATATTTATCATCAATCTTTCTGTTCATAGTTTGTTCAAATAGAATAACACCAACTATTTTTTCACTAGTAAATGCTTTTGATTTCATTACTCTTGTTCTCATAGCATGAATTAGATCAAACATTTCATCTTCACCATTATATTGATCCTCATCAATACCATAAAATCTTAATGTTTTAGCACTAGATCCGCCACTTTGATCTAAGGCAGCAATAAAACCATTTCTATTCATCATAATATCTAACTTTTTTTCATCCATAACTTTCATCTCCTACTTTCTAATTAAATATTGTGGTAAACCATCTTTATATATTTGTTTTACTTCACCTTGTATTAAAGGTTTAATATATTCTACTAACTTGTCACTAACATAGTTATTATCAACATCTATCCACTCTAGTGGAATCTTCTTTTCTACATTAGCTATTTTATGTATATCATCAAATACTTCATATTTTATTTTATATTTACTACCTGGTTCTCTAGTCATTACAACCATCTTACCAGATTCACCATTATAAGCTAGTTTAGCACCTAACTTACCACATTCAATAGCTTCTTCTAAATCTGTTTTTGAAGCTAAATGAGCACCTGCTCTTTGTAAAATAGATAGTGTAATTGGTCTAGCTTTAACACCAAGTTTATCTCTTAAAATTCTACCTAATGCATCAGCACAACCAACTAATTCTTTATGACCAAAAGAATCTGTTTGTAGATTAGTATCTAATAGTTCACAAACAAATCTTCTATCTTCAGTTCTAATTCCTTCAGAAACTGCAATAACTATATTAGATTTCTTTTCTAATAACTCTTCTACTTCTTTAACAAAATTATCTATATCAAATGCTATTTCTGGTAGATAAATAGCATCAACACCAGGACATGTATCATCTTTAGCTAAAGCACTAGCAGCCGTTAACCATCCTGCATGTCTACCCATTATTTCTACTATTGCTACTGTCTTCTTAGTATCTCCATAGCATGCATTATCACTTATTACTTCTTTTAGTGTTGTAGCTATATATTTACAAGCACTTCCGAATCCAGGACAATGATCAGTTATTGGTAAATCATTATCAATTGTTTTTGGTACACCGATAAAGTTTTGATGTTTGTTATGTTCTTCTGCATAATCAGATAAACTTTCAACAGTATCCATTGAATCATTTCCACCTATATAAATAAATGAATCTATTTCATGTTTATCTAATATTTCAAATATTTTCTTATATAGATCTTCATGATCTTCTACTTTACCTAGTTTAAATCTACATGTACCTAAAAAACTTGAAGGTGTTCTTTTTAATAGCTCTAGATTATCTTTATCATTTAGATATTCATCTAAATCTACTATCTTATCTTCTAGTAAACCTTCTATACCATTTACCATACCATAGACTTTATCAAAGCCTGCTTCTTTAGCTGCTTCATAAACACCAGCTAAACTTCCGTTAATTACACTTGTAGGTCCACCTGATTGCCCTACGATCAATTTTTTCATTATCATTCCTCCCACTTTCCATAAGAGACCATTATACCACGATATTTCAAAAAACAAATGCTTTTTCTTGCATTTGTTTTTTATTATTCATTTTCTTTTAAAAAATTTTCCTTATTTAAAATAATTGTATCTCTATTAATATAAATTTTTTTCTTATCTTTTAAATACTTACAATAATATTCTGTAATATCTATCATTTCATTTCTATACATAAAATAAACTTTATTCATACGATAATTTAATATAAAATTACCATCATATTCTATAGTACCAGCAGTACCTATATCTTGATATCTATCAACATTCTTATCATATAAAATAAGATTCTTACCATTCTTATGTCTACATAAAACATATCTAGATCCATAAACCATTATTGGTTCATATTTAACATTAAAATCATTATTATTAATTGTAAAAGTAAAACCCGTATCTGTTTTATTAACTACAAATTGTTTCATCGAATCATTAGTACAATAATATTCTGTTTCTTTACCCTTAGTTACTTTATAAAAAGAATTAGATACTACTTCTATCTTTTCCCCAGATTCTTCATTTATTTCTACAATATTAATAGTATTAGTTTTTTCTAAATTTCTATTAATCTTACCATTCTCGTCATATTCTATATCACGATGATTATTAGGATATGATGCACTATAACTATGTTTTTGAAATACTTTATCTAATTGTTTTTTTAAATATTCTTGATATTTTTCTTCCATAATAATCTCCTACTTTGTAAGAACTATTATACCATATTTAACCAATAAAAAAGACATCCTAATGATATCTTTTTATTTTAATCCTACACCAGGTAGTTCTTTAACTTTCGTAAATTCTGCTACATAATCTAATGAATCGTCATTGTCTCTATTAATTCTATTTACATGTATATCAGTATTTTCATCAAACAACCTAGTTACTATACTTCCAATAAAATCAAATGGACAATTATGGAAATAAATTTTAGCTGGTATTGTAAGTGGTTCAATAACCTTAGCTAAATTTTCTTCATTAAATGGCAAGATATTCTCTCCAGTAGAAATAAAATATTTATCTCCGTTCTTTACAAATGTTATTTTCATGTACATCCCCCCAAGCAATGAAAACTATTATATCACACAATTACAATTTTTCATTCAGTTTACTATGTATTTTACTTATCTTTTTAGCAACTTTATTAATATACTCTCTTCTTCTTTCATCAGGTAACTTACCTTTCTCCGTAAGTATTATTAATATATAAGGTTTTTCATTATACACAATACCTACTTCATGATAAGCAATATCGAAGCTACCATATTTTCTAATAAATAAATTATTATCTATATTTTTATCCTCAATTATTTTATAAGAAGGATCACTCATATACTCTTTTAACTCTCTAGCATTTTTAGTATCCGTTTTAAAATAATCATATAAACGAGTTAAATATTTAATCATATCATGTGAATTAGTTATTCCAAATAAATCTTTACCTTCTAAAGTATGTATAGCATTTAAAGATAAACCATATATTTTTAATTTTTCTGGAGTTACATAATTAACTAATTTAATATAAGCCGTATTATCACTTTCTTTTAAAGTATAATAAACTAACTCTCTTATTGTATATTCTTTATTTTGCGTATTATTCTTTAATACCCCTGTACCTTGTTTTAAATCTTCTTTTGTAATTAATAATTTGTTATCTAACAATCTGTTATCTTTTTCAGCTTTTTCATAAATGTATAAACAAACTAAAAACTTAATAGCACTAGCACAATAAAAACATATATCATTATTAAAAGATAAATAATCTCCATTAACTAAATTTTTATATGCATAAGATACTTTTTCTTCTTGATTAAATAAATATTTATTTAAATTATATATTTCTTTTTTTAAATATCTTTTCTTAATTGTATTTATTATATTAGACATAAGTTATCACCCAAATTATTATATCACTTTTAAATATCTTTATTTTTTTAACAAATATATAATATTTTATTATTGTATGATACAATATATATAGGAAGGCACATTTAAGTGCTAACCGTTTTGTTGGTTGCACTCTTAATGAGTGCTTTTTTTATGGTAATAACTATCATGTGTATAGAATTAATAAGATGATAATTATGACCAACGAAAAGATTAACAAATCTTTTTTAGACATACACTTCACCTCACTTTCGAGGTAAGCACTCATTATATGCCTTCATTATTCTTATTACCTGTTACTTTTTAATTTCCTTCTTTAAATTCTTTGATAGTAATAATTACACCATTTTGAGCTGCTGCAGCACAACATGTGACACTTTCACAAACCCAAAATTCTTTCTTCTTCATATCTACCACAAAAGGGAATTTATTATTAATCATTCGATTTTTTGACAGAAGAACATTATAATTATATTTATCAACAATATAATTATAGAATTCTTCTCTTTTAGATATATCAGATTCTTTAACTATAAATTGTGTTCTTTTCATATTAATTCCTTTCTAACATCTTAGCTAGAAAAAAGACTTAAGATAACTCTTAAGTCTTAGTTATCTTATAGATCTAGCATTACCACCTAACTTAATAGGTTGGTGAAACTTCATAGGGCTAGTCCCTCCGTCTCTCTTTATAAGATGTAGTAATATTATAACACAACATATATGCTATAATAAATTTGAAAGGAGCTTTAAGATGAAGAAAGTTTTACTAGTACTTTTAATCTGCTTATTAACATTAGTTGGATGTGGTAAAAAAGAAGATGAAAAGAAAGAAAAAGAAGAAAAGAAAGACCCCATTGTAGGTGTGTGGGCACATGATTCATATGTATATACATTTAATGAAGACAAAACATGTAATTATCATGCACTTGGTAATGATATGAAATGTACATATACTGTAGAAGATGATCAATTATCTATTCTATATGAAGGTAATACTCATCCATTTGAAACAACTTTTAAAATCGAAAACAAAACATTAATTATAAAAGATTCATTTGATAACGATGTTGAATACAAAAAGAAATAGAAAAAACTATTTCTTTTTATTGTTAATATGTTAAAATATAAATAGGAAGGCACATACAAGTGCTAACCAAAGTTGTTGGTGCACTCTTAATGAGTGCTTTTTTTAATGTTAATAACTATCATGTGTATAGAATTAATAAGATGATAATTATGACTAAAGAAAAGATTAACAAATCTTTTTTTGACATATACTTCACCTCACTTTCGAGGTTAGCACTCATTATATGCCTTCAGTAAAATTATTACCTAGCAAACTTCAATATCCTTTAATTATATACATAATAAAAAAAGAAATAGACACTCGTCTATTTCTTTTTAATTAATTATATCTTTTATTCTTTGAATATTTTTCATATCTATTTCATACTCTTCACGAGTATTCATATTTTTCAATTTAAAAGATTTACTTTCTATTTCATCTTCACCTAAGATAATAACATACGGTATTTCTTCTTTATTACAATAATCTAAAGATTTCTTTAACTTTTTATCTTCCATTTCCATATCAACTTTATAACCTAGTTCTCTTAATTTATTGGCTAATTCTAAAGATTCTATTTTAGTATTCATTGGAATAACATAAATATCAAGATCTGATTCTTTATTTAAGTCATCGCGTGTCTTCAATAAAGCAAATATCGAAGTTAAACCAAATGAGATCCCAATAGCTGGATAGATATTTCCATCATCAATAAATTCTGTAATCATTTTGTCATATCTTCCTCCGCCACCAATAGCACCTGTTAACTTACCACTAGTTTCATAAACTTCAAATACATTACCAGTGTAATAATCTTGTCCTCTAGCTAGTGAAGGAGTAAATGTTGTATATTTTAATAATTTTAACTTTTTTAAATACTTAGTTAAATTATTTAATTCCTCTAATCCTTCTTTTAATAATTGATTATTAGTTCCTTTAAACATTTTTGTTAATTCACTTAAATCTAATTTGAAATATTTTAATAGCTTGTCTATTTGTTCATTACTTAAACCTATTGTTATAAATTCATTAGTTAATTCAAACTCCGTTAATTTATCTATCTTGTCAATAATTGTAATTGTTGCAGATATTAATTCTTCAACTATACCAGCTTCTATTATTAAACCAGACATTAACTTTCTTGAATTATATTTAATATTTATAGGTATTTGTAGTTTGTTAAAAGCATCTACATATAATGCAACTAATTCAGCATCAATTATTTCTCCAGATAAGCCAACAACATCAACATCACATTGTGTAAATTCTCTGTCTCTTCCTACCTTAACAGGTCCATCTCTAAATACTTTGTTTATTTCATATCTTTTAAATGGTAACTTTATTTCATTTTTATTAAGTGCAATAAATTTTGCAAACGGAACAGTTAAATCATAACGTAAACCTAACTCCCTATTACCTTGATCTCTTAACTTATATATTTCATTTAAAATATCATTATTTTCATCATACTTTCCTGCTAACATCTCAAAATAACATAGGATTGGTGTTTCAATTGGTTGATAACCAAATCTTTCAAAAGTATCTTTTAAAATACCATTAATATAATTTCTTATTCTTTGTTCTTTAGGTAAAAAATCATAACCACCCTTAACATTTTGAATTATCATTTTTGCTTCTCCTTTCTAACTCTTTTATTGCTTTGTCTATTGCTTCTTCAGCTGTTTTTGCACTTATACATTTTAATCTTTTTCGATCATCAAAATATTTATTAGACATCTTTTTAGACCAACCACCAAACTTATCTACAACAATAATTGGTATATTAGCTTGATAAGCAATTGCCATCTCCGTAAGTGTTCCAGAACCACCTGAAATAGCTATTATTACATCACAAGAGTTTATTAAAACAAACTCTCTTCCACCACCTATTCCAAGTCCACATGGAATTAATACTGTTGGTCTAAAGTCTCCATAAACATACTTTCCTTTATCTGGTGTAATACCTACTGTAATTCCCCCATTTTTGCTAGCTACTATTGCTGCTTCTGTTGATAACGAAGAATATTCTTTCTCTGCTCCATAAACTAAAATATTGCCACTCTTTGCAACAAGTTCACCTATTTTTTTAGCAAACTCTAAACATTCATCATTATAATTTAAATCTGCAGCTGACCCCATAATACCTATTTGATACATAAACTATTCATCCCTTTCTTAAGAGTATCAATAACTCCATCATTCATATTAGTATCAACGATTCTTTCAGGTAAATCTGAAATAAGAATCTTTTGTCCATTAAGTCTTTCAATCTCTTTCCATAATTCTAGAGATCTTCTTATGCAACTTAATGAGAATCTTACTTCTTCTATTGTTGGTACTGAAGATCTTTCCACTGGATTTCCATATGGTTTAAAATATGGGGCTTTAAATATTTCATTATTTTTCATTATCGAAATACCTGAACCAGCAATACCAAAATAGAAATCTCTTTCACATATTTGATCAATTACTTGATTACTCATCACATAATTGCACCTTAAACCTAACGGTAAAGTCTTATTAAAATAATCATATGACTTATAAGTAGATATACATGTTCTAATACCAATGACATTTATACCATTATCTTTAAACTTACTAATTATTGTTCCTAGTACAGAACCACTAAATACTACATCATCTGCTAAAACTATTTCACTTATACCTAACAATTTAAATAACTTACTTAATTTAGTTATTTGATTATCCACTGAATATTTATCATTAGGATTCTTCCTTGATACTAAATCTGTTGAATTATCCATTCTTGTACAATCAAGAAAATAAATAAATTTATTATCTATTCTTAAATAAATCTTATCTAGTGAAACAATGGGGATAGATACCTAATACATCTCTAATAGCTAGAGCCATACTAGATATCATGTCCTCTTCACTTATTATTGTTACTTTAGAAAATATCATTTTCGTTGTTTCTAAAAAATCTTTTCTTAAGTCTTCTATATTACTTGGCAATATTATTCCTTTATAGTTATAATCCAAGTTATTATAACCTTTTAAAATTAATTCAATATCGTCTGAATAAACGATACCATCTTTTATTTCTTTCATAATAATCCTCTTTCTTTCTAATTTTTAATATATAAAAAAGCTATACAAGTGGTACTTGTATAGCTTTATAAATATCTATAAATTATCTAAATACAAGCACCACAAATAGCACTTGTACCTACGATTCTTAATGTCGTATTAACAAGTGCAGATTATCATGATGATGTAATTTAGAAATTATAGTTTTCATAAATAATCTCCCTTTCTTACCAAGAATAATAATACATATATTTCTATTTGTCAAAATAAAAAGACATCTTTTGATGTCTTTTATTTAGTTAGTTCTACACCCCCAACATATAATTTATATCCATTAAGATTGATATTACTATTAGTACTATCAGCATTTTCTAAGCTAGTAACATAACTATCACCTGTTAATGTAATAGTACTATCTTTATCTAGTACAAGATTAACTTCTCCATCTTTTGCATCTATCATACCATTAAAACTAGATGAAGTCATATTCATTATTAATGATGATATTTCATCAACACCAATATTACCATCAACATCTTGATTAGTAAGATTTAATGTTACTTTACCGCCATTACTACCTTCGTTACCCCAAGAATCTTTTTGTATTCTTAAAAAGTATCCGGAAGAGTCGTTATTTATAAATTTATTGTTAGTTAGATTAATAATTGCACTTGTATTTGTAACGTAGATTGAATCTCCATTTTTAGTTGTTATTGTACTATTCTTGGCAGTAAATGTCGCAACACCTTCTTGAGCATCCCCACTCATAGATTGGTATATAAATATATTTTTATAAGTTTTGGATTTGACGTTTTTTGTATGTGTATCTGTTAATTCTACATTTTCTAAAGTTATAGAGTTCTTTCCTTCGATAATTGCTCCTTCACTTACTGTAGAAATTAGTTTAGCATTTTTAACTGTAATATCAGCAGTTGAATAAATAGCTGGTGAACCAACACCATTTGTTGTATAAGTACCACCATCTACATTAACTGTTCCACCACCTCTATC